>JAABUV010000009.1_pt1 | contig 291772 bp, 326 predicted proteins | sample 5559971 | NCBI WGS metagenome assembly JAABUV01 (sample SAMN10711881, study PRJNA513362) | rock metagenome | isolation source: Antarctica rocks | place: Antarctica: Victoria Land, Knobhead nord | collected 2015-12-19 | reverse complement strand
TGAGGCGGATGTGGGAACATCAGGGGGAGGAGGGGGCTGTGGGTGAGGATTAGGGCTTGGGGAGGCTGGGGAGGTTGGGGCGGAGTTGAATTTTGTGGGCTAGCTTGTCAGCAATAAGCGTGGCGTGCGGCGTCAATAGGAGACCGGGATTTATTTTTATGAAAGGCGATTGACCAATGAGGAGCGACAGCGATGGTGTTTGCGGAGTTGGGATTTGCATCTTCTGGTGCACGGATGGATGGGCGTGAGCGATGGCGAACGACGTGGACGTGGGTTCGGTTTGCTCATGCCGTTGTAGATAGAGCTGGTTTTGTGTGTTGTAATTGTTAATATGGAACGGAGTGTGTTGCTCTCATTCTTGGCTATAGAAACATGACACTCTTCTTCTTTTCCTCCTCACAAATAGTGGTCGAGTTTCTAGGGTGTGAATCGAACCCCCCCCTCCCCCACCATTTTCTACTATTGCTCATACCACTCGATCCAAACCTCAGATGTCTCCCACTAGATTGTCATTCATTCCTCACATCCTCCCTTCCCCCATGACCAGCGTTGAAGTTCTCTGTTTCTTCTGTCTTCGTTCGAAGTGCTTCGATGCTTTCTCACTCTGACCACGATCTCGGAGTAGGGGATCGCTTACTGAATCTCTGCATTCGTAGTCTAGCTTATGAACTGGGCTTTTGCCGGTTGGAGAGCCGTTAGATGCTTTATGTAGGCATGTTTCATGCGCGTTGATGTCGTCGCTGGTTATCTTGTCCGTTTGATGCGGACTTACATCTCGCCTCTGGGACTGGTTTCCGGTCGTCCTTTTTCGTGGCAGGGTTCACGGTCGAGAATGCTTCTTCCTCTTCCTCGTTGCGGGCTGCTGCTTTGGTTCCTCCCCAATTGTGGCATCTTTCCTCTTTCTACCTTTCTTAGACGGCTGCAGCGGTTCGTCATCCTCCTCTCTTTGCCCCTCTGGCACGGCATCCTGCTTCGAATCCAACTGTGCCTCTTTCCCAAGCACATAAGCCACTTTCTCCAAAGTGAGCGCGCTAACCTCTTGGCCACTCTCACTTTCCAATCTTTCTCGCAACGCTCGCACTTTCTGGAACATCTCTTTGTATTCGCTCGTTGAGTATTTGATCTTCCGATCCCAGCCACAGCCTATAGTTCGCTGCCATAGCGCGTATCTGAACAATTGATCGGAGAAGAAAGGGATTCTTATGGGGTCGTAGCATGAGAGTAGGAGCGATGCTGTGGCGGGTCCGATGCCTTTGAGTTTGCTGAGTGCTGCTATGGAAGCGGCGTAAGCGTCATGGTCGGCTTCGTAGGTCGCGAAGGCAGATTTGGTCGCGGAGAGAACGTCGGAGTCGCTGTTTGAGGCGACGAGGTTTGCGAGGTTAGGGCGGAAGGTGCCGTGTTTACTGTGTATGAGAGTCAGAATAGCGCCTTGTAGCTCGTTGCATGGTGTATTGAGAAGAAGACGCACAGCTTCCATTCTACCAGCGACGCAACCTCGTTCTTCTCGAGGAAGGCGTCACCATTCTTTTTCCGTCGAGCGAGCTTTGTCGGTATTTCTTCCAGTCGAAGCACATCGAGTGCTTGGAGTTTGGGTGGGATGTGAGACGGGTAGGATTGTAGGTGGCTCTGTATCGATTCGAGGGTAATGGATTGGGGTTCATCGGAAGCTATTCATGGTTAGCTGCTGTATGCATGATTCACGATGGTGGACTTGCGCTTGGTCCTTCGCCAGAGTCCACCCATCGCCTGCGTGCGCTTATTGTACCATTACTCTTTTACTAGAATACTTTTATCAGGTTCTCTCGACAAGAGCAATCGTGATGGGTCACATACACCGATAGCTGACAGTAGGACATCATCCAAGCAGCGTACCTTATTCGTAGGACCAATCCTATAGAATTAGGACATGCTTCAACATCAATCTGCCACCGGCTTCACTCTTAAAGTTACCATACTTTACTCAGGAACCAAGCGAAATGGAAATTGATTTTGAAGATTACCGGGCACCTACAACTGCTTTTCTTCGGCTTCAAAACAACAGACTTCGCCGACAAGCGTTTGAGTGCCACTGGTCCCCCAGTACATCATGTCTGTTGACATTGAAACAGGCTTCATAACTTCACGAATGCCCTTACACGTCAAGAGATCCGAGAACTCCGATCGATGACCGACAATGTAGATTTTCATTGCGACATCGTCGCCAAAGTACCGTATGAGATCAGTGAGATGATCTTACAGTATCTACCTCTACGCCAAGTCTTTCAAGCTCAAAAGGTATCCCACAGGTGGCGGGATATCCTGGCATCTCCTGGTGTCGTGACAGCGGTTCTTTGGTCATGGTATCCTGCTTCAGATCCTGCTCTTGGTGTTCGTGATGGCCTTTCTGCGAAAACGGTTGCCTTGCTCAATGCCGAGCACGTAGATGCTTACAGAAGCGGGAACGCATTTAGTATGAGTACTTTTGATTTCGAAGTATTCCCGGATGACTTAAATAGCGACCTTGTGGCGTATGCCGATGGCGTGGTGGCTTGGACCGATGCCAGAGATTGTTACATTTGCAGGTCGCTAGACGTGAAGACAGGAATGAGACTGTCCTTCGTGACCGGAGACAGGAGTCCTATACGTCATTTAGCTATATCGTCATCGATGATAGCAGCAATCAGTACATCCGGGAAGTGCTTTCTCTGGACGTTCCGAGAACAGATGAGCGTGTCGCTAAGGATGCCGTCCGCTCGCGTTACAAAAATCATGCTCTCATCCAACAGCCTTGTAGTGGCTTTCCATCCGCGTTTCATGGGAGATGGTTTGCAAATTGAGATGATCACTTGGACCTTGAACAGCCAGTGCACTCATTCATTCTGGCTCAGCTTACATGGATTTGACCTAAAGTTCTTGGAGACCAAGCTTCTGCTAGACAAGCAAGGAGCGTCAGTCGTACTCCTTGAGCGCGATCTCGATGGTGGTATTGGAGAGGTCGAGTCCGTTCACTTCACCCGTGCCGGCCTTACTGGCGTAATCCATGCTCAGGGGACGGCGCAGGGTCCCCGTAGGGAAAGTCTTGAGGACTATGCGAAGGACACCATCCTCGCGCAGACCAATCAATATGCCACTGCATGGGCTTTTGTTGGAAATGCCAGCGGCAACGACAGCTCTGCCAAATTTGTACGTGTACGCTACGACTTTGATAGGGACCGAGTTGAATTCGATACCCGTCTTATAAAAGGGTTTGACCGTTCACATGCCATGTCTGATATGTTTTTCTATAAAGACGCTGCATACTATCGACATTACCTTATCGCACATCCATTGTTGCGAGTCATTGATTTTGATCAGTCCGTCTGTAGTCGAGCTCCAATGTCTACATTGATATCATGGTACGACTCTTGGCCTCAGAAAGGGTTGAACAAGGAGTACTGTGTTACTAATCACTACCGCTCTTTGCTTTTTGGTGATGAAAACCTTCTTGTAAATATTTTCAATGGGGGCATGGTGGTTTGGAGTTTCGACAAGGATACCACGATGGTTGACGAAAACACCGCATACAAAGAGGCAAGACGCGAAAGGTTTCATTCCTCTGGAGAAGGGACAACACCAGCATCAACAATAAGTCATGATCGGTAACTTGAGGCAAAACATCATGCTACATAAGTCAGTGATAAGGGCACGTATGGCTTCCCCCTCTCTTTCATTACATATGCTCCAACGACTAGGTCTTGATGACCGACTGGAAACCTCGTTGATTTCGGGCCGGCCTCTTTGCGCTAGGGGCAGAACTCTGAATTGACAAAGAGCACCGAGCTGCTCCGATTACACTGTCACAAGATTGGATATCAGGAAGCGGAGAACGGATAGGTGGGAGGAGCGAATGGCAAGAGCAACGTTGCCAAAGCGCCTTAAAGCACCCGAGGATCGGCGTTCATCCTCTCCCACTTTATGACCTTCGGCATGGCTTGGGATACCACATACCTCAATATTAAAACAAAGCTGTGGTCATTGGCGCTGCTGGGTTTCAGGAACATTGAAGATCTTGCCACTCCCAGCATTCTCTCCCAAGGAGGCGAAAGTAAGATTACCAGACTGTCATTGCTGACGACGGTGGGTTGAGCCAAACGTCACTTCTTAGCTCTGCGACGTTCCACATCCCAATCGAAAACTACAGCCGACTTGCTACTCTATAGTAATCAAAGAGTCGCTTCATCCTCTTCCCATCCAAGTCCACCACTCCGCCGGTTACAGCTTCCCAAGTCTTCCCTCTCACATGGCACAACCACTCAACATAAGAATGATGAAAGCACTCTGTCATTCAAACGTGCAGCCTTCAATAAAGGTCGGTATCGAGAACTTCGGCCGAAGACTCCTTGGCAATAGTGTAATACTCGCTATTATATCCGCCTGGTGTATACTCCGCCCTACGACACCGTCACCCTACCATAAAGACCAGTCCCACCTTCCTTCCGCACTCTTCCAACCAATTCCATGCCACACCCAGGGTAGCAATGCCCCATCAACCATATGAAGATCCTCACCACACCCCTAAACAGCCATCCTACCATCCCAATATCCCCCAAATCAGGCGCACAGCCGAAAGTGGTGAATTCGAATTGCACAGAGAGGTTTCGATGAAATCCACCACCTCCCACGATCGAAACCCCAAAATCTACAATGGCCCACAGGGGAGGAGGCTGGAAGATGCTACTTTCTTTGGAAACGAATTGGGTGGTTTGAGAGAATGTGGTTAGAAACTAAGCTCAAGCTCAAGCTCAAGAGAAGCTGAATCTGAAGATGAGATGGGATGCAATCTCTATTCATTCTATGGGTTTTCTACGAGTAGGTGAGTATCCCTCGCGCGGACTCAGTGGGCCTATTCTATGCAGATAAACCAAGACTGCGTTCAACATCCCACGAATCTTCCCTTTTCCACTGCAGGAAGGAATTTATATCGATGAGGCTATTTTCGAGATTGAATTCATTATATCTAGGATTTGAAGTTCTTTCTATTTCTTTCCTTCTAGTCAGCAGAGGAGATGGGGCGAAATCACAGTTTCCTCACTCTTGGTTGTTCCATACAAATAGAGTTTAGTTGCATGAGGTAGAAAAAAGGTAGCAGTTGATTGTCATCTCCAACCTGGGACTCGTGTGCGTATGTTGCAACCTATGATTACCTTATCATTCTATGTGATAGCTGGAAGTTTTGGAGGGTTTGCCTGTGTTCTTTTTCGAATACGTGTCGGCTTTCGCAATTTTTGGATTCTGGCAAGTGTGGAGATTGGGCTTTGGTTTGCAATGCTATACTTACTTGTACCATACATATCCGTTTTCATGCAGGTATTTATGGAAGACTGTGCTATGATGTGATGTGATGCGATGCAAGGAATGAGGATGGTGCATTGCATCGCGTTCATTGATAAGGATGATTGGGGCGCGCGGACTGGAGAGCAAAGTGTCCATGAATGATACAAACGGAGGAAAAATCTAATCTATTGATTTGATATCTAAGACTTGTTTGCGCAAGATAGAGATGGATTTTACCAAAATCATTCCCATAGCGTAGACCTGATCCGCCAATGAGATTGTTTAGGATATCGCAAAAGAGGAAGAAGAAGAAGATCGATGTAGATAGATGTGAAGCAGGTGGGGTACAGCATTCGGCTTTGACAAAAACGCCGTGGTGCTCAACCATGCTTCACATGCACCTTCTCTCCCGAATCCGAATCATCCACCCCATGACCCCCCTTGCCATTAGCATCCAAGCTCATATTGCGAGGAATCAAGCTGCCCTGCCTCCGATTCGCATACCCAGTCTCGGGATCCACCACGCTACCGCCTCTGTGCGCCGCCTGTACGAGCTCCGGGTTCTGCTCCTTGAGGACGGCGAAGTTGCGCTCGGCTTCCCAGTTCCAGATGGAGTCGGAGGCGAAGACGAGATTCATTTCCTCGAGGGTACGCTGGTTGGTTTCGGGATAGAGGGCCCAGACTATGAGGATTGTGGCGGCGTTGACGGCGCCGAAGAGGTAGAGGGTTTTTTCGTTGAGCTTTTTGAAGATTGTGGGGAGGAGGAGGACCTGTGTGTGGGGAAATGGGGGGGGTTGTTATTAGTGATTTGATGGATCTTGGATTATGGATGCTGAGGGGGAAAGTTGGGTGAGTGCTTACCGTCCAGCCGTTTCCGATGGACCAGCCTACAACACCCCAGGCGTTACCTCGGGCTCGCACTTCCAAGGGGAAAATCTCGGCCGGGTAGAGCCAGGGTACTGTTAGCCATGTTGCGCCGAAGATGGCGGTGAAGAGAAAGACAAAGAACGTGGCTGCGCCACCGACCCCTGACACATCTTCGCCCCTGTCACGTCTGTTGATTGTGGCGCGGGCAAGGCCTCCGGCTGCAAACATGCAGAGTCCTTGGCCTACTGAGCCCCAGTAGAGAGTCCAGCGGCGGCCGATGCGATCGAGGGTGAATACACAGAGTAGGGTTGAGAACTGGAATTGTCAATAATTTTCGTCCAGGATAGAATATGAGCCTTACCATGTAGGTGATATCATTGAGACCTGAGACCCATTGGCGATCCTTGGCTGTGATACCGGCGATACCGAAGATTGTAGGACCGTAAATCGTGATGCCAGCGATACCAATCCTGTGTGCACCCTCAATCAGTTTTGCTCTTTGATTTCGAAAACAATCTGCGAGGCAGGATTTTGGAAGTAATCATCTTAGATCACTGCGTGAAAGGGTGAAAGCCATTTGCACATACCATTCTTGAAGAATCTGTAGCCAGATGACCAACTGAACACGACGTCCAGTATGAAGTTTTCCGGAGCCCCAACCAAAGAACATAGCCAAATAACTCGATTGTGTCGATGTTTTGCGCTCCAGCTCGACGATATTGCGAATGTCTTGAAACTCAGCTTCCGCCTGCCCATCGCCTTCGCCACGGAGGCGGCCAAGGATGTAACGTCCCTCCTCGTCCCGTCCCATCTTGACCAACCAGCGTGGCGACTCGGGCATCAGCCAGACCACGATGAGCAAAAATATAAGAGGTACAATCTGGAAGGCAATGGGGAAGCGCCAGATGAAGGACGATTTGCCGTCACCATAGAATGATGTTCCACTAGCTTTGAATCAGCGCTGCCTTCAGTGGAATAGTGTGGAAGTGACGCACTATTCAATCCAGTAGGCAGCAACAACACCAAAGATGTTAAGCGTAAATTCAATGGCAACAAATTGACCTCGCGAAGTATGGCTGGCTGTTTCGGTGGCCCATACAGGAGTAATTGCATTTAATATACCAGTGCCGATACCGTTGAATACACGAGCTGAAAGTGGATTAGTACGAAGTGAAGCCGAATTTCAGATGGTTAAGCATTACCGCAGAACATCCAGTTGCTGTTCTGAGCAGAGCATTGAAGAGTTGCCCCAATGATAGCCCATACTGAGGCGAGCGCAATTGTCTTTATACGTCCATACCGATCGCCGAACCAGCCTCCAAGGAATGCACCGAAGAGAGTTCCTGGGAGGTAGTAAACAGCGACCTAGCGCCGTTTAAGTCCAAGCCATCCATACCAAAATGAAGATGGAAACTTACGATGCCTCCTTGAAGAAGCGGCTTCAAAACGTTCACCGTCCCGTCTTTTTCATTATAATCGCCAAAGCCCATTGTCCTCGCATAGTCGCGATTATTGTTGACACCACCCATGACACCTTGGTCATAACCGAAGAAGAAGATAGACAGCGAGGCCACGGCATTGATGGCTATCAGCAGCGACCGCCCCTCGAGCCGCCGAGCGACGTTGAATTTTGAGATGTTCTCCATAGCAGCAAACAATGTAGCAGGAGTAGATTCAATCAGACAGTTGGGGAGTGTCCGCACACGTAAAGAAGACAGAGATGGAGGGACGGAAGATGGTATAGGGTATGGCGGGACGTTGGAGGGATAAGACACAATTTACCGGCCCATGGTAGCTATCGAAGCACGCGGAGATCAGCAAGTCCTCCGCAGCCTCCGCAGCAGTAGGGTTGAGGTAGACGCGACACGCGCAAAGAGCGAAGGAATGCTGAGACTATAGAGATCCTTGTGGCAGGCTGCAATTGGCCAGCCGGTGCAGAAAGTTTTTTGTTGTGCTGCATGACGTGGATCTACTGCTGCATATCCCCATCTTGCTCCCTACCCTGGGCCGTTTGGTGGCTGAACGGCCCGCTAGTGCTTGTTGGGCAGAGCCTAGGAGCGACCTGTGGCCGGGATATGGTATCGCTATGACAGTCGGGATTGGGTCGCATAGAGCGTCGCATGTACTTGAGATGGTCGTAAAGCAAGTCGAGTCGTGTGATCGACTCGGAAGTCTCAAAATTGTGATTTGTCTCATTTATATTGCCGATTATTCCGTGCAAGGACATATGATACTCGCGCTCCATAGGAATGCTGGAGGTTTGAAATCCTCGAATGAGGTCGCCGTGGGATCGAAGGCCCAGACGACCCCTGGCTGGTCATATTACCCCGAGACAGCGGTATCTTAATAACAGACTTGCACGATTTCCCCAGACTGCCAAGACCCAATGGATGAGACAATAGCCATGTGGCCCTTGCTCTTGGTAAAGAAGGGTTGGGACCACGGATGGTTTCTTAGATCTGGTGTACAGTGCAGAGGGTAGATCTTATCAAATAGCTGATCTCTGCAGAGCGCAGCAATTGGACGCGAGGAGGGCGACTCTGCATGGACAAAAAGCTACAGTCATTCGCCGCTAACCCCCTAGCGGTTTTCCGGAAGCACTGTGCATTGCAGCTCCACCTTTTCCTTCCATTATCTTTCTAGTTGCCTTCTAGCGTTTGATCGACAAAGCCACAATATAATAATCGCGTGGTGCCCCGCTTTCGGTAGCGGCAGCTGGAAGCCCCCATTGAAAACGCAGCGACTGTAGACCCTAAGGTATCTAACTTCAGATTGCGGGCTACACGGCCTGCATCTGTTGGCCAATCGTTCTTCCGTCCCTCGGATGAGGCCATCGGCTTAATGAAAGACCCTGCAGTCGACAACAGCAACGAGCATTCGGCCGGCGGAATGGATTGGTTCAAACATGTGGGGCACCCCTCATTTTCCTGGGATGATGCATTGCCGCCGGGTTAGATCACAAAGCACGGCGGAACCATCGACACTGGCGGTCCAGGTGACTCGTAGGCGCATTCTGGTGCAATGTCTGATGACTCGTCTCGAGTGAGAGCAAGTCGTTCTGTGGTACCAAAGTCTCAGCCACCCTTTCGGTCCCAGCATACGCGCGGAAACTATGTTGGCTTCCTGAATAGGGTAAATCTGTGCAGGTGATAACAAGGGATCATAGCGGTTGCAGCTTCTGCTCTAGCAAGATCAACCAGAGCGGTTTCCCACGGGTGGAACATCTGCTCGCCACATGCACGTAAGATTGGTATTCTGCATCCTAGATTGCACTTGCTGCTGGGTGTGCCCGATCGTCCGACCAAGGCCACTGACATGCAGATTTCAATATTAAGCATCCCAATCAAGACCGATGTGGTGACATTGCTCAGGATTCAATCCTTGCATGCATGACTGCTTTGAGTGCTGCCTTCGGGTATTCCACTTCTTGGTGAAAAGCCTATCCTAGCGAGACTGCACTTGCCGTGCATATCGGCCAATCGCTGTGTGATATTGGAAGTGAGGGAAGAATCCTGATGGCTTTGGAGGGTGTGTTCGTGGATGCATACATATTGGCTGTCTTGGCGACCACGTAGAGCATACCTGGGGAGTTGCAATCCACTCTGCTGCTCCAGCCGGTCGAATCAAATCCCTGCTGCCAATGAAGTGGCCAACAGAACTGTGGGATCAAGAAACTTTGGAGTAGGGAGCTAGAGATGAGAAACATTTGATGAGTGGACGTCTCGACCCCGAATAAGGTAATCACCTCAAACGGTTAGCGCCTTTGATATCAAGATTAACAATCAATGCAGTACTGGATCAGCACCTCGCAGCAAATTCGATTTACCAATCACTAGATGGCCCTCAAGAATCAGGATGCTGAATTGCGCGAATTTCAAACCACTCACGCTCCAGCATTGGCCGTTACATCCTGCGACTGCTACTGCTCCCTCAAGCCTCACCATCCTCTATTCATCGGTAGTGCATAACGCGTTGCAGAGCCGGTTGTGTTCGGTTTCAGTGGGCACATATCAATCTTTGCAGAATCACGGTTGTTTCGAGGTATTACATGTGGTATGGACGCTAGTCTTGCGTATTTCCCAATTGCAGTCTCATTTGACACTGGTTGGAAGACCATGCTAGATGGGTCATAATAAGCTGAGATAATATCTGCCGTATGTAGAATCGACTACCCAGACCGTTGATTAGTGATGAATTGTATGAAGTAAGAAAACGTGATATGGGTGACCTTTACATAGATTAAAGATGAGGACACTTGTGAACGAAATAGCTTCATGATGGAGTGTATCTATCCTGTACTTCATCAAGGATGACTTTCATAATCGTTTCAGAATTCCCTCGGCGTTCATCCTCGCAAGAGAAGCTTTCGATATATCTTTCACCGTTCTGCACCCTGTCAATTGCATGCATCTTCGGAACTCGTTATGCAAAGTTTCAAGCATGAGATTCACTCCAGCTTCGCCGTCGTACTACCGAGCCACCATAACGTCAGCCCAGAGACCCGAAAGCCACCACCAGAAGAGATTACATACCGCCAACCCCCAAATCGCAGGTCTTCCAACCCAACAACAATCCGCCCCGAGCGCCAGCGCCTTGAAAACATCCGTACCAGATCTAAAGCCACCATCGATATGGACCCCAATCCTCCCTCTCGCGGCCTCCACACACTCCGGCAACGCGTCAAGTGTGGCGACTACCCCATCCAACTGCCTCCCACCGTGATTACTAACCAAAATCCCATCGCATCCATATTCCACCGCCAATGCCGTATCTTCAGCCGTCAGCACGCCCTTGATCCATATCTGCATTTTCGTGACGCTTTTCAACCACGGTATATCCCGCGCCCAATTATGCGCGTCGTCGTTAAAAGCTACAAAGCCAGAATCATGGGTTTGACTCCTAACCTTTTCCGACGTCAAGCCTATGATTGGAAACTCCAAACCCTCAGGGGTGCGGAAGTCATTGCGCCATTCGTTGTAGCGAACACCTAGGACGGGTGAGTCGGCGGTCAGGAAGATGGCGATGCAGCCCGCGGCTTCGGCTTGTCTGATGATACTTTCCTGCAAAGCACGGTCCTTCATGGTGTACAACTGTACTGTATGGTGTATTGGGCCGATACTGAGTCCGGCAGAGCGAACGGCGTCGATGGAATAGTTCGAGAAAGAACTTATGGCCATGTTGACGCCTTTAGTAGCGCATGCTCGGCTGGTAGCCTTTTCACCGTCTGGGTGAGCCATGGCTTGTAAGCCTGCTGGAGACACGGAAATTGGAAATGAAATCTTTCGACCCAATGACACAGTGGATGTGTCTACGCCAGAGACATCGACGAGGACACGTGGTCGCAGGCGGTATTTCGAAAAGGCAGTCGAATTCTCATGGATAGTGGTTTGGTCGGTGGATCCTGAGTTGTAGAATTCTGGGCATCGAGATGTGGTCAATGTGAATTTCTAGCGAAAAGCAGTAGGATTGAAAAAGCTCGACCAGATTCGTGAGGATAGAATGCTATGTCCTGCCCTTTTACGATATAGAACCTATCCCAAATGGAGACAATGCTTTGATTGCCCAAGCGGATTTTCAAGACTCGTTGCATAAGAAAAGTATGAATGATTACCTCGGGCACCCTTGGGAAGCTTCTTCGAAGCGGCTTCCTTCAGATCAGCAATGGAAAGGACAGTTGTCTCCGAGTCAGAGACTGGTATCGGAACAGGTGCACCACCAGCCATCCCGAAAGATCTCAATGCTTGCGTATCCTGACGAAGATGTCGTTCTGCGATGATAAGTTATCTCCGTTTACGTAGCACGTACCTTAGGCCTGAATGGTGTCTAGTGGCTTGGCCGGGTTCAGCCAGACCAATCGAAGGAAACAGATGCATCGAAAGTAGGTAGATGCGGTGACGAGTAACTCTGCATGGCGCAAAATTGCTTGAATACAAGGGTTCCTGCGAGCCTAAAAGTGAGACTGGCTCGGAGTAGATGTCGAAAGGTGTTTGGACTCTGCGGATTGATGCTGGCTGTCAGCCATCAAGGGGTCGGGCCCCTGACCGTTGAGATAAGGTACCGAACAGGCAGGCTTCTCTGGAGTCGTGATCCTTTGTCTCGAAAGCAAACTACAATTTTACGGCCTTGGAGCAGGTATAGTACTGCCAGTCGCAGGATTCTTCGCTTGATCCAACTCCGCGACTTTCCTCTTGAACAACTCTCCGGCTCCTCGCCATACAGGTGCATCCGTTCGATCCTTTAGCTCTAGTAGGCTCGGCAACAGCGCCGCAGAGAATGCCTCACTAGCTTCCTACACTCGTAATTCAGCCGTTGTTCTCGAGGCAGTAAAGCAGTGCCCAAAACAGGATGGGGCTAGAGGTCTTTTGACGACCCTCGGGGTCCGACATTATGGGAGCAAAAAGCATGCTTACTCTTGGAAGTAGTGAAGGGAGGTGATCAATGGTAATATATGACAGTGGCGGATTTTCGAATCCCGGAACGGAGATAGTTGGCGAATTGAAATATGTAGCTTTGTTGCAGAACGGGATCGGGTTTCTAGGGTTTGTTGTATCGCCTTATGGATGGGATCAGCCATGGTGGTAGAGAATTGTTCGGATGGATGACTTACAGCTCACATCGCAAACAACAGCTAATCGTCTCTCGCCTTTTTGGAGAAATTCCTCTGTGACGAATTTGGGAATATCGGCAGAGAGATATATACAATTTATGAAGATCTGGAAAGTCAGTAAGGATGTTGAGCGGTAGGCGTTGTCTAGCTACTCACGTCAGATTCTCGAATCTCGACAAAAGGCCCGCCTTTCTTCGTCTCGTCCATATCCCACTTCAGCAAATTCGACTCGGGCACTCCAACAGCTCTGCAGAGGTCCAAAGCCCCTCGACCGCATCTTCCCAATGAGCCAATGACTAGTACTCGGGGATACTCATCTTTTGTCTTCGCCAGCCCTTTTTCCATATCCGCCTTGACTTCCTTGATGAGGAGCCTCTCGTTTTCGTATGGCGTCTACGCGTGGCTTCTGTATTAGCGTATACCTTTGGAGTCTAGTACACAACATATGAAAATGCTGAAGTAGCAGACAACCTCGAAGAGGGCTCATCATCGAACTTTCAGATTGTGAATTTACATACCTTGCCCGGCAATGGCGTCTTGCCCCCATGTTCGAGTTGCCATGCCCAGTCTAGAATCGCTAACGCCGCGCCGCTGAACCCCGCATGGTAGCCTTCACATATTCAGCCCCATGCATTCAATGGCTTGGGCCATTATACCAAAAGCTGCAACTCGCCGCTTGTTCTCATCTTCAAGGAACTGGAAAGGTAATTTAGTTGCAGGTCCTATTCCTGCGAGATTTTCGGGTGGAATTTATCTCACCTCCATATCGTATAATGTGCCACCACCAGATGAGAAGCGAGAAAGGACGTCTTCCCAGCCAGCTTGGCCTTTGTAGCAATGTGCGAATTGTATATGCGTGCTGGAAGGACCGGGTTAGTGCCGATGTTAGTGAGGTCGGGTAGGAATTTGTACTGTTTTAGAGGGACTGTTTGCGAAGCCTGTCAGTTCACCATAGCAACCATGCGATAGGCCAAGGAATTTACAGTGTTCTTCGGGCAGTTCCTTGAGCCCTATGATGAGGTGCTGTGGATATCCCAAGTATCAGCTGCAGCGCCTACGAGACCCTTGACTCTGTTGAACAGGAATCGTACCGATTCGGGAGCATCCGGCCATGAGCCTATGGGCACCATGGTCACACCTGGGACATCTTCGAACTCTTTATCGTCGAATATCCTTGCGGGGCTCCGCTCAACATTGATCTCAAAGCCCTTGTCGAGTAGCTGGCGAACAGTAGAGGGGGTCACTGCGTCTCCTATCGTTAGGACAAATCCATTCACTACGTGGAGCTTGATTTTTCCACTTGCAGGCTGAACGGTGCTCGAGAGGCTTGTCTTCGCTGCGCTACTAGGGTCAACAATTGTGTCCTAGTATATATTAGGACTCCTAACTCACAAGATGCAGGGTCACGGGTGCCATTGCTATGTGGTCAGAGCTGTGCGAAATGTATTACTTTGGGAGCGAACGAGGAAATGATTGTATACTTTAGAGGAAGGTTTGCCGAGCCCACATTGAAGTGATTCTGCTCGCTTAAATTACTCTCTTGGCACAACGCTAGTTGTTTCCGAGATCGGAGACGACTCAGGCTTCTCCATATGAGCATGATAAGCGGCCAAACATCTCAGCATTGTCCATTACGGCCGTGGTAGTACATTAAGCTGACTAGAGTTCTACCGTTGATGCTTCAGGTCTCAAAGCGCGTTTTTACCACGCCGGCCGGCCACCAATGCTGTCAAGAAGTCCAAACCACAAGTATATGTCATCCATCGAGGAAGTCTCCCAACGCAATACTCTCGAAGGTCCGATGCAAAAGAGGATGACATTATGTTTCAAGCATGAGGTCGTGAAGACCGATCTCAACCTCGAAGCTTCTGTACAATTGGACTCAGGCCAATAAAATACAAGCAACACGATCGTTGCTGCAGAGAAACCCACAAGTGACATCCGGCGCCAGATGGCCGTGAAAGAGCGAAGTACTTTCCCAAGTAACACCGATAAAATTCCTCAAGAAGTGATAATGCTAGGCGACGAACGGGTTCTTGAGCTCTTCATGATAATGATCTTGCCGCAGCTTTCTTCACATCGTTGAGAATCTCCAAAGCAGACCAGCAGCCAATGGCAGCATATCATGTAGAATTGTGCTGTTCAAGTCTATGAAGGACCAAGTTTGTTCGAGGCTAGTTAAGGAATTGTTACGAATGTTAAGGGGTAAAAGGAGTGACCAGCTATCTCATTCGGAATATACCTTCACAACATACATTTCACTCTCCTTCACAGATGAGTGGCGAGAAAGAGAATAGATCAGTTAATAGATCCCTTTCACATGTATACCATACGGACGAAGTCTATACTTCAGGTCTGCTTTGAATTTGCTCATGACTAAGGTACCGTGAGGATTGTGCCATCCTTCTTCGTTCTAGAGTATCAGTATTGGCATACCCCTTTGCAGACTGGACTACCATGGAATTGTTCTCTTCGTGAGCTTTACGAGTTTACTTGTGTCCATTACACAACTCTACATCCCAACCCTACGTTTTGATAATGAAAAGCATTCCATGGTGCTTTCCCCACAGATAATCTCTGGTACTGTTGCCTGATCGGATGGATGAATGCTGGTAGATCTATCCGAAACATCGTATTCGGAGCCCCGACCGACGAAGTTACCTAGGAGGTCCTATGTGAGAGCTGGGTGCCTTGATCTCGTCGGGTCGACGGGATCATACAGCGTAAGTCACCCGATGAAGCATGACTAAGAGAACAGCGTACATCCTGATCGTGGATAGGAAAGCTGACGGATGGTGATGCAGGAGGTGTAGCGGTCTATCACCGGCTACCGACTTCCTGCATCACCGACTGGTAACGCGGAAGTCCCGTGTATAAGTTCCGAGAATAAGATCACTCCTAGCAGCACTTGCAATTGAGCGAATAACATGCAGGATGTAGCGAATTCCTGTATGCGAGTATTTCTTTGAGATGCTACTCGTTCTCTATGTTATCGCAGTGCTTTTCATGGCTGCGCATCCATACACGATATGTTGCAGCGATGACTTAGCCAGTAGCATCACATCAATCTGCAAGCACAAACTTCGGCAACACCTTGACTCCGACAGCGCAAGCAAAAATAACGACCAGGCAGCAACATTTAACTGTCAGAGCTAAGATGAGTCAGGTAATCGACGATTTGATGGCTCGGGAGCGAGAGAATCACTCCGCGATGTCGATGAAATTGGCAGAGGCCCGCATCCGAGCCGTATGCCTGTTGCCTAATAGTTAGTCAGCAGGGACTTGAAGTTGGGTAACTACATGCCATTGGTGGAAACAGGTAGTATTGAAGTATTTTATCTAGCGTCAGACCACCCGACCGCTGTCAGCTTTTAGCGCAGAATAAGTTACCAGGAACTTAGCTCGGAGCAAGGCTATCCGAAGCCGACGCAGTAAGTGTTGCACAGACATGACGCATATAAACAGTCACTACGGCCTGACTATCTCTATGGAAACTCATTATGCTGCATTAACTGTCATCAACGATGCTACACTCCTACACTGGCTACCAAACTTGAGCCCAACTTCAGCGAACGCCTGCAATCCCAATGGCCGCCGCACCATCAGCGGGGGTATGGGGCGCCGTCTCTCAATCCCAGAGCGTCGCCAATGCCGTTGTGGAGGCGGTCGAGAAGATTGAGGAGAATCTGCCACGGAATTTTGAAGAAAGAATACCATTCAAAGGCCAATCTGGCTCGTCTACCGAAACAGATACTTCCAGCGATCTCGAGAAGATTGGCAGTACCGAGGGAGTCGCAGAGCTCGCCCGGCAGCTCACTTCGCAAACCCCCAAAGAACCTGGAGACGAGCGCAAGCTCAGAAGAATAGATACAGCAAATTCTATCAAGACTGAGGGGGGGCAGTACCGGAATTCTTTTATAGACACCGCCGATCCAGCCTTGGATCCAGGGTCTGGAAAATTTAATCCTGAAGCATGGGTGCGGACACTGGTAGGGCTGCAATCACGAGATCCCGAGAGGTACCCTCAGCGAGTTGCAGGCATCGGATACAAGAATCTCAATGTACACGGCTTCGGAAGTCTTACCGATTACCAAAAGTGTGTGATCTACGATCGAAATTGAAAGGCCAATGGCTGACAATTGGCTGGCAGAACTTTTGGAAATTACCCTCTCGAGCTCGTCTCTATATTCAACAAGCTCACTGGTCGAGGCAAGAGAAAGATACAAATCTTGCGTGACTTTGAGGGGTTGGTTCACAGCGGAGAAATGTTGGTAGTTCTTGGCCGTCCCGGCTCAGGTTGTTCTACCCTATTGAAGACTATATCTGGGGAGACCCATGGATTCTACATCGACGAGAAGTCAAACATCAATTATCAGGGTATTCCTAAGGAGACTATGCACAAAGACTTTCGAGGCGAGTGTATGTATCAAGCCGAGGTCGATGTTCATTTCCCTCAATTGACGGTCGGTCAAACGCTCAATTTCGCAGCACAGGCTAGGGCGCCACGCAATCGCATACCGGGGGTAACCCGAAAGCAGTATGCTAAACATATGACTGAGGTCATTATGGCTGTCTTCGGCCTTACACATACTTACAATACGAAAGTCGGCAATGACTTCGTTCGTGGGGTTAGCGGAGGTGAACGGAAACGTGTCAGTATTGCCGAGGCGGCATTGGGTGGCAGTCCTCTTCAATGCTGGGATAACAGTACCCGTGGGTTAGACAGTGCCACTGCCTTGGAGTTTGTTAAAACCTTGAGGATCTCAACCAGCTTAGCGGGATCGACTGCTGCCGTAGCCATCTATCAAGCTTCTCAAAGTATATACGATATCTTCGACAAGGTCGTCGTCTTGTATGAAGGCCGTCAGATATACTTTGGTAACACCAAAACAGCGAAAGCCTTCTTCGTCAATATGGGTTTCGCCTGCCCGGAAAGAGCAACTACCGGGGACTTCCTCACCTCATTGACTAATCCGGCAGAGAGAAACATCCGAGAAGGCTTTGAGCACCTTGTTCCAAGAACGCCAGATGACTTCGCAGCGGTGTGGCAAAACAGTGGCGAAAGGGCTCGACTTATCCAAGAGATTGACACTTTCGATAGAGACTATCCACTGGGTGGGGAGCATCTACAAAGATTCAAGCATTCGCGAAAAGCTCAGCAGGCGAGAAGACAGTATGGCGAGATACACTATTCGAGGAAACCTCTGCTAACATAGATGTAGGCGCATCAAATCACCGTATACGATCTCCGTACCCATGCAAGTAAAACTCTGCATGGAAAGAGGGTTCCAGAGACTTCGGGGTGACATGAGCTTAATGTTGTCAGGCATGATAGGCAACTTTGTCATGGCCTTGATTATAGGTAGTGTCTTTTACAATCTCCCATCCAATACTGGCAGCTTCTACAGTCGTGGGGCACTGTTATTTTTCTCTATCTTGCTCAACGCGTTCAGCAGTTTTCTTGAGGTAAGTGCATCTGTAGCCATTTCTTCCGATTGCCTTTGACTAAGGATTGCGAATAGATCTTGACGCTGTACGCGCAACGGGGTATCGTGGAGAAACAAGCCAAATATGCATTCTACCACCCTTTCTCGGAGGCCATTGCTTCCATGATATGTGATTTGCCGAATAAGATTCTCACCTCAGTCTTCTTCAATTGTACACTATACTTCATGACGAACCTTCGAAGGACGCCATCAGCCTTCTTTATATTCTATCTATTCTCCTTTGCTTGTCTCTTGGCTATGTCCATGCTGTTCCGGACCATCGGCGCCCTCTCTCGGACCCTCGCACAAGCTATGGCTCCTGCAGCGGTGTTCATCTTAGCTTTGGTCATCTACACCGGCTTCGTCGTCCCAATCAGAGACATGCATCCATGTCAGTACCACATTCCGTCTCAATGATGCTCTACTAATTAGGGGTCAGGGTTTCGCTGGATCAATTACTTGGATCCGGTTGCATACGCATTTGAGGCTGTGATGATCAACGAGTTTCACGACCGAGACTTTCCTTGCTCAACTGTTGTACCTATCGGTGGTAAATACAACAACGCCGGACCACTTGAGAGGGTTTGTAGTACTGTGGGCTCTGTAGCTGGATCCAGTTTTGTCAATGGAGACACTTATATCAACACAAGCTTCAGCTACTACCGTTCACACCTGTGGAGGAATCTAGGAATTATCTTTGCAATGACGATAGGCTTCGGCGCGATCTATTTGACAGCTGCGGAATTCGTTTCGGCCTCACGGTCCAAGGGCGAAGTCCTGCTTTTCCGTCGAGGTCACGCCCCCCCAGTGGTTCCTGGGGACGATGAAGAGGGCGTTATCGATGATCGGCCCACTGCTGAAGGCATCGTTGCTGATAGAACAACTACCGAGATTCCAGTGCACATTCAGAAGCAGACTGCTATTTTCCATTGGCAAGCTGTCCACTATGACATCAAGATTAAGGGCGAGCCAAGAAGGCTTTTGGACGATGTTGATGGATGGGTGAAGCCCGGGACACTAACTGCTGTAAGTGTCCAGAACCTAAGCTCAGTCTTTAGACATATACTGACAGACCTCGTTAGTTGATGGGAGCTTCTGGAGCGGGCAAGACCACTTTACTAGATGTGCTTGCAAGCCGTGTTACGATGGGTGTTGTTACAGGTCAGATGCTAGTCAATGGTCGACAACGTGATAGTGGCTTCCAACGTAAGACAGGCTACGTGCAACAACAGGACCTTCATCTTGCGACATCAACAGTTAGAGAAGCCTTGAACTTTAGCGCCTTGTTGCGGCAACCGAAAACGACTTCCAGAAAGGAAAAGCTAGAATATGTCAATGAAGTAATTAAACTTCTTGAGATGGACAGCTACGCGGACGCTATAGTGGGTGTGCCTGGTGAAGGCCTGAATGTTGAGCAGCGCAAACGTTTGACTATTGGTGTCGAAATGGCTGCAAAGCCAGCACTGCTACTTTTCCTCGATGAACCTACCTCTGGACTTGACAGCCAAACAGCGTGGTCGATCTGTGTCTTGCTACGTAAATTGGCCAACAACGGACAGGCAATCCTTTGTACCATCCACCAGCCTTCGGCCATACTTTTCCAGGAATTTGACCGCTTGCTGTTTCTCGCAAGTGGCGGTCGGACTGTTTACTTTGGGGGTATCGGTCACAGGTCGCAGACGCTGACAAACTACTTCGAACGCAATGGGGCCAGGAGATGCGGTATCGACGAAAATCCGGCCGAGTGGATGTTAGATGTCATTGGTGCAGCTCCAGGATCACAGAATACCATCGATTGGCCTCAGATGTGGCGAGAGTCGGATGAAAAATTAGCCATCAGGGAAACACTGTCGGAGATGAAATCGAGCCTCAAGAATGAGCACGTTGACAGTGACCCTACAGCTCTACGAGAATTCGCGGAACCATTTACTCTCCAGTTGATAACGGTCACGACGCGTGTCTTCGAACAATATTGGCGAACTCCATCCTACCTATACTCCAAGACGCTCCTGTGTACCGCCACCGCACTCTTCATCGGATTCTCCTTCTGGGACTCGGCCATCAGCATACAAGGACTCCAGAATCAGCTCTTCTCCTGCTTCATGCTGATGATGATCTTTGGAAACATTGTGCAGCAAACGATGCCTCATTTCGTGACGCAACGTGCACTCTACGAAGTACGAGAACGGCCCTCGAAAACGTATTCATGGAAAGTCTTCATGCTTTCCCAAATCATCGTCGAATTACCATGGAACACTTTGATGTCCGTCATCATCTTCGTCTGCTTCTATTACCCGATAGGCATGTACAAAAACGCGATACCAGCCCACCAAGTCCATGAGCGCGGTTTGCTGATGTTCCTATTCGCCTGGGTCTTCCTACTATTCACTTCGACATTCACAGACATGGTAGTCGCAGGTATAGAAACTGCAGAGACTGCAGGCAACATCGCTCAGCTCCTCTTCTCCCTAACACTAATCTTCTGCGGGTGAGCCTCCTCCTCCAATACCCATCCCCTATCAACCCCTTAAAGCTCCCGCTAACCCGAAAAACCCCACAGTGTCCTCGCCGGCCCCTCCACCCTCCCCGGCTTCTGGATCTTCATGTACCGCCTCTCCCCCTTCACCTACCTCCTCTCCGGCCTCCTCTCCACCGGCCTCGCCAACAACAAAATCGTCTGCTCCTCCATCGAATACGTAACCTTCAACCCGCCCCCCAACCAAACCTGCGGCCGCTACATGCAAGACTACATCGCCACCTCAGGCGGCTACCTCACCAACGCCGCCGCAACCAAAAATTGCAACTTCTGCACCGCGTCCGACACGAACGTCTACCTGGCGTCGCTGAGCAGTCAGTATTCCACGCGCTGGCGGAATTTCGGTATCATGTGGGCGTTTATCATCTTTAACATCTTTGGCGCGCTGTTTCTTTACTGGTTGGCGCGGGTGCCGAGGAAGCAGACGGTTTCGGAGGAGGCGCCGGCGGATACGGTGTCGAGGACGCAGACTAATGTGACGAAGGTTCGGACCAAGGATGAGAAGGCGTAAGGAGCCCCGGCGGGGGGTTGACGGGGGGCGTGGAAGGGGGTGGGTGGGGTTCCGGCGTACATATTGCTGGAGCTGGATGCGATGCATTACATTGCATTTGCTTGCCATCGATGGTTTTAATAGACATGTGTCTCCTAACTGTTAATAGGCTATTTCACCTAATGAGAATTCAAATGTATCCATTTGCTTGCGAAAGATGGCATTGAATAGACATTCGACCACTAACTGTAATGACATATCACCTTATTCTCCGTTCTCCATTCTCCATTCTCCGTACCATACCTACCACATTCACAGCCTCTACTAGTAACAGGATAAAACCAATTCCGTTACTGGACTGTTTCGAACGTGGAATATTTTCGCTTCATGTAGTGAGTGACTGGCCTATTCAAGGGGACACGATTGTTTTCTGCAGTCTCGAGAGATCTGACGTGGAATTGCGATGCCCTTTACCTTACAATAAACAACGTCTGGCCTACTTACTAAGTAACGGAGCTCCGGCAACAATTGATTGGAGGGTACATCACAGATCCCATGGTTCTATTGAGGGTAAAGTGCAAATTCTCTACCCTCTACCGATGTATTGAACCCTTGAAGACTGTGTGAACCGCATCGCCAAAGCGACCCTCTTCACCTCAACGGACTGTCGAAATACCCCATGCCCGCCCCGTCCATCTCCCGCCCCCTCCTCTGCGGCGTCACCGCCCCACTCCCTCCAACCTCCGGCGTCACCCTGCCGCCAACGGGTGTCATCCGGCCCCCCAGAAGCATCAGATCCACACTACTACTCCCTCCCGCCGCCCCCCTCGAATGATGCCTCTCCTCCCTCCGAGGCTGATACTGATGCTTCCGTCCATACCGATACACCTCTTCGATCTTCTGCTCCACCACGCCCTGCGCCTCGAATTCTTGGTACTTCCGCCACAGCCGCAGAGCCGTGCGTGCATCTTCGATACTGTCGTGGTTGCCCGTTTGGATCTCTTCCTTCAAGAAGAAATCCGCGAGGAGACTGAGTTTGAGCGTGCGTTCGCCCTTTTTGAAGAGGAGACTCGTGTCTATGCTCTGTTCTTCTGGCACGAACATATTTGCGTGTCGAAAGTCCGAGATCAGACCATGCCCTACGAATATGCAACCAAGGTTGAGCAGCAGCCAGAGTTTCTTATATGCGATTTTCAGGTAGATCGGGGCCTTGTCTGATCTCGAGGGGTCGAGATCTCCGACTTCGATGCCAGAATATTGCGTCACGTAATCGACAATGGGTTCGTAGATCGTGACATAGTCGTCAATGAAAGGCACGCCTTCGTCTGGACCACTGCCGCGGAGGGCAGAAATGCGACCAAGGCCTTGGCGGATGGGACGAGTAATTTTCCTCTCACCGTCGGCGTTAATGTCGAAGGACTCGCGCTGAAGTACGACAAATTCCGCGTCGATGGCCACATAAGAGCCGTGCGTGGGAATTTCAATGTTTGGTTGGAGAGTGAAGCCTTCGGGAATGGGTACGACGCTACACGCTATGAGCATTGGACGCAGCTTCTGATATGCGTAGACTTACTTCATAGACCCGTTGTAATAGAGGGAATTGATATTCAGAGAGTCTTTCCATGAGTTGTCGACATGGTGTCTCGCACTTTGCACCTGATAGATCAGCAGGACGGGAGTCTTCCACGGCGAGACGAAGCTAAGTGCTTCATGCTCGCTGACTGGTCCGACCATGAAGTCGTTAAAGAGGTGCCATTGGCTTCGCTGTTGTTGACGATCGGAGTGCGATATGGCCACTTGAATGTCGATTAGCACAAGTTTACAAAAGCAGAGTAGCGTAATATGTACCATCGATAAACGAAATCAGGTGATGCTTCTGTCGCTCAACACTTGCGATATCAACAACAAGTCCGACAAGCTCGTATATAGTGGTGGCACGATAGTTTCGAAACGGCCGTAGTTGTTCGCCTTCGCTACACATGAGGTTCCCACCTTCGACCGTGATCCCGACCTCCGGGGGAAGCCAATTTGGGGTAGCCCATAGATTTCTGCTATGCGGGCTTTTGTCGAGACCAGGATTGATTATGAGTACATCTGCGGATCTTGTGAATGCTCGCTGGCTGGTCATTGAAGTATATCTCCTGCATCGTTGACACCAGCCTTTTGCCTGTGGTTCACCGTGGAAGCCCCGGTTAAGCACCTCCGAGAATTTGGGAGCGTGGCTGCGATTCCGGCCCACAGGATGCTATACTTCGTCAATATGTGATACATAGCAGGGTAATCAGCATGAATCACTATGTCTTGGTAGATGAGGGTAGTGCAAGTTGGCTCTTCCTCTCGACGCGTATCATTGTGACAATTAAGACAACGGACAGCCTGAATCGATAATGTTGTGAGTGTCTGTTCTTGTCAGCTCGTGGTATCAGTGATCCCATCTCGAATCCTGACCTGATCTAGTAAGGGGTTTCGGCCAGAGACTAGTCTGTAGTCCTCACGTATTTGCTCTAGAAGAAAGCGATTAGCCGCCAATAGCCTCACGTCTAAAGGGTTTCTTGGCGACAATTCCTCCACAATGTTCATCTTGCCAGCTGCATACGAAGATCAGCCAATGGTCCTTCAATACTAGCAGGGGCTTTTCACCATTGGGATTGCTGCTGTAAGTTTTGAAAAAGTTTGTAGCCCTGCACACTTTCCCAGCGTTGCCGCCAGCCTTCTCTAGCATGTCAAACAAAAAGCCCATTTCGCATAGCAAGCAGCCTTCCTGTAAACAGCTTCCTGCGACATGGTATAAAGCGACGTTGCGAACAAGTGGCGTGAATCTAAGAATCTGAAGAAGAGGGTTTAAGAAGGAGTTGGCAATATCGTTCTCGAGTCCAGAAAAGCGGGTTCGATTGTAGTATCTGCCAAATACAACTGAGTGGAGTTTAAATTAGCGTTGTGTACCAGACCTACCCAAAATCAAAATCTTGCACTCCTCGAGGACCGCCATATTTGATGCGCAGCTCCTCGTAACCATGTGGTGCGTCTCCTGCGTCGCCAGCCAGAGCAAAGTTGGCAAAAGCTGCGGTAACCTCGTTGACATCCTCGTTACCATCGTGGTCACTGGTAGATATCCGAGTCTTGTCGCTCAGGTACTTCGGCTCCGTTGACGCGTGGCCATTAGTATCTGGAGTCAATGGCCGGTCAACTTGGTTCCTGAGATATTTACGAGGATTGGGTGCAATTAGCCCAATATTTGCAGGGCCACGCCGTGATAGATTAGGGAGGTCGGCATCCACTACCGGCGGTGGCTTTCCAACTTCGAATACTCGATCATTGCCCCATGCAGAGAGAAGTTTGTCTCGGTAATAGGGCATGCCTACCGTACTGAAAGGGCTTTCACTCTATGGTCAGCTCGGTACTCATCCAACACATGAGATTTTGACATACAGATCCGTATCTACAGCCATCTGGGGCACCGGTGCGACCTGGTCGGCGAACTCGGTAGGGTTGGGGTTCTCCAAAAATTGCAAATGGTTGGGCGAACCCCAGAGACTGAGGTTATTCTCTTGATCTGCTATCGCCCAAACATTACCGTTAGGTGACATGATCAAAGCTGTAAGAAAGCTCGTAAGTGTTACATGAATCATCTTGACATTTCCTGCGTTCATGATATCAGTAACGTGAACCTGACCACTCCGTGAGCAGACGACGCCGGTTGTTGACATCTTGGGATGTATCTGCACAAAGGCAGCGCCTGCAGCAAAAGGTATGGGGCCAAGCTGTTCCAGTCTTTTGAGGTCGAAAACAGTAGCAAAGATATCGAAGCCTAATGCACCTGAATTCTGCCTTGGCGACCATCCACATGTGATTAGAAGGTCGTTTCTCGCATCCATACTGTTGATGTTTGAGGTGTGGGCTTGCATTGTCTTGACTACTTGAAGAGTACCTAGATCAAGAAAGTCGATAGCGCCTGTACTTGTTGCTGCACAAATGTAGCGATTATGTCTCATCATGGTATACTGAGACTTCGTGTCGATTCTCTCGACCATGTGACCCTTGTCCACGTCAACCTTGTACATGATATGCTGACACCCTGCCGCCAGGATGTGCTGGGAATCTTTGTGTAGGAAGGTCATACACGACAAGTCGGTCATGTCGTCTTCCCTAACAGCCAAGTCAGCGCAGACGAGTGCAAAGAGAATTTTGAGTACGCACTCGATGTGCCATTGCGACAAACCCCTTCTAGTAGTGAGATGTATACTTTTCGCAGCCAAGGAGATTACTCCTCTCTCATTGAATAGAAATTGATGTACTGAACCCTCAGCTTCCGGATGGGCCCGGAGAGACGTATATTTATCAAGTTGATGGCCACAAAACGATGTTATCCGACCCTTTGCATGATTAGGCTGAATGATGGCAAACGTTTCATGGGATCATTCTCGATTATCTTACAAAATTATCACCCACCCAAAGCAATTCCTGACGCGTATCAAACGCAATCGTACCGATGTTCGGCGTAGGCCCAAACTGGGCGATGTTGGGTGATGGTAACTGGATCTTATGGATCTAGTTGCATACCAAGGTCACCTTTCGGGATCCTGTCTGTGGTAATCTAACTTATTGGTGCTTACCTCTTGCCAGTCGGGGTCCATAACAGCGATACTTGTCTCTAATCCAATGTTGAGATCATCTGAAAGGACTTGGTCTCCTCCAGTATTGTGGCAGGAAGTCCGAGTGCCATCCTACGGAGGGAGCAATCTCTCGACAGTAGCTGTGCCTTACTGAACACAGCTTTACTCTGCATTTACGTAGCGGTCATTGCTCCGCTTGCTTGAGTACGACAGCCATTGTATCCGTACTTTATAGTCAACGTCTGTCAGCACATATGGCTGGCCTGTGCAGGCCAAGATGGCCGTGAGAACTGGGGAATCGATGCTGTATGTGAAGGATGGATGGCTTGATGATTGGCTGGATTCAACTGAGGACAGTCGCATCCGAAATTTACGAATGAGGCCTAGTTTTAGCTCTAATTTAGAATAGGAAAGGTGGGTTTGAATTCTTGCACAGCCACAGTCTTGGCAAATGATCATCAAGTACTTAAACACGTAAAGTAATTTTGGTGTTCCAATTTGGGCCCCATCAGGCCTACAACACAGGTCATTGGGGCCAAAATCGCCAAACCTCCTAGTGCACTCCGCTTTCCTGGAAAGCGAATACTCTCTCCTTCCCGTTCGAACAGCTTCTGACAGCGGCCTGAAAGCGCGCCGAGGAGCCCTAAGTCCACATCCTCAAGACTTTAGGGATTGGGATGGAGATATTCACACTCGGGAAGCCTGCGTGGAAGATTTGTGGTTGGAGGTAAGGTGGATTTGTAGGTCGTTGCTAGGAGTGGGAGACATCACTGAGCCAAGTCTCACGGAAAGATGGTGGTCTGTTTATTGTCTACCTTACAAACTACCACTCCGAAGTATTGATGCGCTGCATGTACAATTCAGCGAGCACCTACTTTTCAAGCAGGTCGAACCATCCAGCCTTTTCCCAAGATTCCATCATCATGTTGTTACAATTGTTATTATTCGCTCATACACCTTCGTATCTAGACCGCGGGACCTGCTTTGATCACTTCCGGCGTAGCCTCATCGGAGTACTTTTTGAAGTTCTCAACGAACAGACCACCAAGCTTGGTCACCTCTTCTTTGAAGTCAGCTGTTCCCGTCCACGACTTGGCCGGATTCAACACCTCGTCGGGTACTCCTGTGCATGTCTTTGGTACGGACAAGTTGAATGTCTCGTAGATTTCGAATTCGGATTTGGCTAATTCCCCGGAGTGAATCGAGTCCAGAATTGCCCTCGTGTATTTCAATCTGCGTCCTGTGAGTCGTTGCGGGAAGTCATACAGGGAGCGAAGCTTACGGGCATCGTTTGCCACCCGTCGTAGCACCGGCACCCACCCACCCAGTGTTCAGCAGCCATGCATTAGCATTATGATGTTTGATCTTATCAGCTAGCATCTTTGCATAGCGCATGGGGTGGAGAGCCAAGAAGGGTTGAGCGAAGCATGAGGAAAACGTTGCTTGAGGCTCCGTAACACCGTCTTCGGTACCGGCCATCTTCGACGTATAGCCCGAGATGAAGTGAAACATGGTTTGCTCGGGATTAAGTTTCGAAATTGGTGGGAGAACTCCCCGTGCATCACAGGTCAAGAGGATTATATTGGATGGGTGGTTGTCCGATACACAAGGGATCTTGGTATTTTCGATGTATTCAATGGGGTACGCACTGCAAATTGTCAGCATTACTGTTCGATCACCATTCGCTTCATTGTCAGTGCATTCTACCAGCGAGTGTTCTCCGTCAAAGTCGAGTCGTCATAATCGACCATTCGAGTCTCGGGGCTAAAGACGACGTTCTCAAGGATTGAGCCGAATCTGATAGCATTGAAAATGTCGGGCTCCTTCTCGGCAGATAGATTGATGCACTTCGCGTAACACTTGTCACAAGATTCAGCATTAAGCATTCAACGAATCGAGTGTCAAATAAATGAGACTTACTCCTCCTTCGATGTTGAATACGCCCGTGTCACTCCAGCAGTGCTCATCATCACCGATCAGGGCTCGCTTCGCATCAGCGGAGAGCGTAGTCTTGCCAGTACCTGAAAGCCCAAAGAATACCTATTATAATGTCTTGTCAGGGTAGGGAAAGCCATCTACAGCTGAGCGTGCTCTTACTGTTACGTCGCCGTCTTTGCCTTGGTTGGCGGAAGAGTGAAGGGTCAATACGTTGTGCTTCACAGGCATCTCGTAGAAGAGGACGGTAAAAATTCCCTTTTTCATCTCTCCGGCATATTCGGTACCTAAAATGACCATCTCTTTCTCCGCAAAGTTGATTGCCACTGAGGTGGACGAGCTCATCCCAGTGGTATATCGATTGGCTGGGAAGGATCCGGCGTTATAAACGACATAATCAGGGTGGAACTTGGCAAGCTCTTCTCTCGCGGGACGGATGAGCATATTTCGCATGAATAAAGCATGGTAAGCTCGAGCGCAGACAATGCGAACACTGATTCTATATCTTTCATCCCAGCCAGCGTAGCCATCAACAACATAGATTCTGTTTCGAGTATTCAGATAGTCGACTGCACGCTCTCTGTTGATCCTCCATACCTGCCAAGAAAGAGGTTAGAAATTGGGGCTGAAGGCACGTGACCAGATACCGATAAGATAAAGTATCTTATCTAAAAGAGGGGCTGCAGATGCAAATGCGGGGTGCGAGCCGAGGCCAATGCAAACAACCGCGTTTGGATCCTTGATTCACGAAGTCTCGTCGGTGGCGGCGGTCGTTCACATATGACACATATGACTGCGGAAAAGCTCACTGACCTGCGGTGACATAGGCTTGTTGACAGGCCCCCACCAAATATCCTTCTCAGAACCCTCTTCTTTGACAATCCGCTTATCGAGAGGTGAACGACCAGTCTTGGCTCCGGAGTATGCGGTCAATGCTCCGGTCGAGGTGATGGCTGAACCGGTCTCATAGACTAAAGCATCTTCGTATAAAGCTGCTACCGAAGGGTTGGCAATCTATCGTGGCTTAGCATGGGGAGTCCGAAGGATTGGGGCAGTGTAGCCAACAATCGAAACACGGTCATAGTCGATGTGTGCTACCTCATGGAGCTCTTCTTCAATCTCAGTGTGTTCACGCTGTGGCCTAGATGGGCTCACATGTTAGCCAAACCATCCTGCCCCGAGGCCAGATTCCGAATAGGAGGGAGACATACGCTACTCCACTTGGGTGAAGACTGGTCTTGTTGACGCTATTTGGATTGATCATCGTGTTGAGAGAGCTGGAATGGAAGTTATTGCCTTGCTGTTTTCGTTGTCGCTGTGCTGCGTAGTCTGCGGAGAGTGGAGTTTGCGGACGGACTGGCGGTTCAAGGTCTCTTGTGGGCATGGCGATGGCTTTGTATCATTCATGTGCCTGAAAGTCTGTTTAGCCAGGTAGCGTTTCGGCAGATGTCGGAACACTGCGCCTCGTCGTAGCCAACCCCTTGACAGGCGCTGAAGGTGGTACGGGAGGAAGTCAAAACACTGGACGAGGGGAGCAAGATACGTGGAACCTACCGAGGTTCGCCCGGACCTTCTCCTGAGCTGTGAGTAGATATAGCCTGTCAGCCTGTGATGTTCGAAGAGGTCCAACAGAACAAATAGATCTGAATGCAGCTGCTATTTTATCGTATTGTTGGCTTTGACGTTGTCGGAACTATCTAAACCCCGCCTTTTTGCTCTTACGACTTATGTAACTCTGGTTAACGCCATTGGACAAGGCCATCTATGGACAAATGGAGAATCAAAGCTATGCCTTTCTTCCCATGGTCTACTGCCGTTCAAGCGGCATCTGGAAACGTTGCTCTAGCCTTGCATTCCTTGGCCAGAGCTCCGGAGCATACAGTAGATTCAATGTTCCACCCATCCGTTAATGTATGTTGCACAGACAATCTGTCATCACCTTCACCCCATCTTGTGAGAGACGTCTCCAATCTCTGATCTCAAGAGCTCTGGCACAATCACGCCTGCGTCACCGCCGAAAAACCAATCTCCTTTCTCAAGTCCATGCCTCCCTCCAGGAATGTCTGCTCTATCCATGTTGATGACTGCAACCCTTGCGCCTCTTTCCCTCGCCTCCTCAACGTAGCCTGCCGCAGGGTACACTTTGGAGCTGGTCCCAATCACGATAATCAAGTCTATCTTCTTAGGCTCCGCGAGAAAGGCGTCAATCTGTCTGAGAGTCTCTGCAGGCAACCGCTCGCCAAACCAAACGACCCCTGGTCTGAGGATTCCATCTTGGCAGCGAGGGCACTTGGGGAGATTTTCAATGCCAACTTCAGCAAGCTCTACTCGATCGTCTGATATGTCCAGCTCTTCAGATGCCTCGGGCTTTGGGAATGCAGGTTTTGTGGATTCCTCCGATATATCTGAACGTGCTGATCCAGGCTCGGAGGTCTTCGAGGGGTCCGACTGCGAAATCCTTGTGGGTATTGCAAGGGCAGGCACTATTGGGTCCGTGAAGTCATTCCGCTCACAGTAGTTGCAGAAAAACGAGGTGCACCTGATGTCAAACAGAGAGCCGTGCAACAGGTGAAGCTGCGATGGCGGATGGCCTACTCGTTCACTGAGGCCTGGGTAATCTTTAGCCGTCTGTCATCGTGTGGAGGGGTGGTAGGTTTACCGTCTACATTCTGGCTCAAGGTTACGAATCCCTTTTTGCGCCTTGCGAGTTCTGCAAGAGCATAATGGGCTGGATTGGGTTTACATCCTAGAGCCATATGTCTCCTGTAGCTGTAAAATTGCCATACTAGACCAGGGTCCCGGCTGAAAGCGTCAGGAGTTGCCAAAGATGTAGCATCGTAGCTCCTCCAGAGTCCTCCTGCGCCACGGAATGTGGGTAAGCCTGAGGCTGCTGACAGACCTGCACCACACAAAGCCAAGACTCGATCCGAGTATCGGAGATGCTTTTGGAAAGATTCAACATCTGCGTCATCAAGCTTGGTGGTACTGGTACTGGTGGAAGACATTAGGCGTGCAGGAGACCTTGTCCTAGAAATAATTCTATGGCTGCAAACGATTTTGGATGTAATTGCGAAGATGCTCATGCGAGAAACGTAACATAGCAGTGCCAGTGCTTAGGCAGGGGCTGAGGCCTGAAGTCATCTTTGCCAAAAGGGTCAACCACGCTCATTGGCCCCAGTTGCCTAGATGGGGCTAAAACTTATGTTGTAGGATTTGTTCAACGGATTCTCTTATGGCTCTAGATTAGCAATAGTCAAGCATGCAATCATGTGGCCTTGTGCGAAACAAGGTGTCAAGATCGATTGCTTTGCGTATTACTCCATGCACTGCAAGGCGCGTAGTGAACAAAGAAGCACCGTTTTCCCAACGTCGCCCATACGCCTCTGTGTCTGCGGCCAAGCTATCATTCGGCCAACCTGTGCATGAGACCCATCCCCACCTTCTCAAAGCTGGCGAATGTGAGATCAAACACACAGACTATGAGAACGCGTCGCTGATCACTGCCTGCCGTGTTCGCAGTAACGCCAGGAATTACCGCCCTTGAATATGCCCAGCGACGTTCTAAGCTTGCCTCCAAGCTTCCAAAGAATGGCATTGCCATCGTAGCCTCTTCCGACATCAAGTACAGATCGGGTGTCGTGTTTTACGAATTTCACCAAGACTCGGATTTCTTCTACTTGACGGGTATGGCCCATGTTCCTCAACACCGTTCAATACACTGAGGACTACAGGATTCAACGAGCCCGAAGCGGTTGCTGTGATAGGTAGGCTGGACCGAAGGGGTCAGAGGGGCTTGAGCAATGCTCATCATTGTTAGGAAAGACTTCTGACGCCAACGACCACGTCTTCCATCTCTTCGTGCGACCAAAGGACGCAAAGGCGGAACAATGGGACGGGGTCAGGTCAGGGACACAGGCAGCGGTGGATGTCTTCAATGCGGATGAGGTATGGGTCAATCCACATGGAGGCGCCATCACTGAGGGGACCCGAAGGTGGGAGACATCAACCAAATATCGAGTCTTCTCACTCCTTTGATTGGAGACGCCTCGGATATCTATACAGATCATGCTTTCGACTCGAAGCACAAGTCCCTCTTTTCCCGATTCCTCCACGGCCGTTCGCCGAAAGCAGAAGGTCTGGCCAACTTACTGGAGTCAAGCAGCGTACTGCCTCTGAAGGAGCTAATCAATGACATCCGGAATATCAAAAGCGACGCCGAGATCGCGAACATGCGCAAGGCTGGACAAGCTTCGGGGAGGGCCTTCACAGATGCAATGCGACAAGGATGGACCAGGGAGAGAGATCTTGCTGCGCATTTAGAGTACAAGTTCAGAGTAAATGACTGTGACGGATCTGCATATGTGCCCGTGGTCGCTGGCGGACAGGTAAATGTATCTCGTCCTTAGCTCCTGGGAAGTATTGACAACTTCAGAACGCTAGCATCATTCATTACACCCAAAACAATCATCTCCTCAGGTATGCTACGTGGACAAGCCTGGTTACGTGCGTGATCTAACCCGGCTCCCAGAGAAGGGCATCTTGTCTTAGCAGATGCTGGCGGAGTAGGTCTTTCGGAAATTGTTGTATACTATCAAAGCTGATTCTTGTGGTCTTAGGAATTCGGCGGGTATGTTGCGGACATCACACGTACCTGGCCTATATCAGGCTCCTTCACCCCCGCGCAAAAAGACCTCTACAACGCAGTGCTTGCTACTCAACGCCACTGTATCTCCCTCTGCCGTGCCAACGCCTCTGTATCTCTTGATGAGCTACACACCATGGCTGAGTCTCACCTGAAGGACCAACTCACACAATTGGGCTTTGACATGTCTGGCAAGGTATGCACCGCCCATTCCTGCTCATAGCCCTGACTGATGCACAGGTCTTAGGCTCTTGACGTTCTCTTCCCGCACCACTTGGGCCACTATATCGGTCTCGACGTCCATGATACGCCAGGCCAATCAAGAAAAGCCGATTTGATCCCACGCCAATGCATTACCATCGAACCGTAAGCATCTTTCGTTCATCAAGTGGTCCGAACAATCCTCATTCTACATGGCAGAGGTCTATACGTTCCCGACACCGATAGCTTTCCAGCACATTTCCGTGGTATGGGTATCCGCATCGAGGACAGTGTATGCGTTCAAGAAGAACATCCATATGTGCTGACCACTGAGGCTGTCAAAGAGGTACGTCGCGTCTTCAGGCAGTGCTCCATCATAGCCAAGGCCTAGGCGTCCAGTCAAGCATTATGAAGGGTACACTCTGACGCGAGAACAGATTGCAGACATCGAAGCCTTGAGGAGTTGATGTAGGTCCGCACGTGAGTCATGAGAATAAGCTGCGCGGTGGCCGCTTGTTGGCGTCCGCACCGTGCTGACGAAAGGACACGAACTTCCTGACACTATCTGTATCGTTTGTATACTACTGTAAAAACTTGAAGATCTGAAGCCTTCCATGCTCTTTAACGTTCGTTGCATCGTAAGGGTTGGTTTTCGAGTTGTGTGGATCTACGCCATCGTTGGAACTACCATGCGTCGTTCTTTGGTATGCTGACACGCACCTCGTAAATTTGGGAGAGGAGATGGAGAGGGTTTTCGAGGTACGTCCCTTTTGTTTATTTCGTCATGGAAGTATACCAAAGCTGTAAGGAAACTCAATAACTGTTTCTCTTCGTAAACAATCACATTCCTGTGAACATTTAGACTATACTCGAATTCTTTACTTGCTCTTCATTTCGATCGACGCTGGTCCACTCATTGATCAAAAGATTTGACAAGCGATACAATTCGCTGCTATCGTCCCCACTTTCCTGCTATCGCCATAACGTGTCTGGTGTACCTTATTGCGCCTCGTCGCTCAGGGTCCTCCTTCCCAGCAAATTGATCAGCAGTCCTTAAGGGGTTCAAATTTCAGTGATCATCCTCCCCTCAAAACCCTGGGGGCTGGAATGGTATTTCCCAGCAACGGCTATCGTCCCGGTCTTTTCGAATTCAACGAGGACATGGTCACGGTCGAGGCAATGCGCCCCCTCATCATAGCATCTCTGGCAGATATCGAAATATCCGATCTGGCAGACGTTGCAGTGAAAGTACTTTGCTTGTTGGATGTAGTCCGTTCCACATTTGCTACAAGCCACCCCAAATGAAATGCCCCTTGCTAGTGCAACAATGTCCTCGGGTCCGGTGGTAATGTTCACATCCGAAGAAGCATCTGATTGAGCGGCTTGAGGCTCGACCTCGGCGGGAAACTTCGGGAGAAGGTCTCTAGCAGCGGGTCTGTCTTCTGGACTCTCCGCCACACATGCATTGATCATATCTTTGTAATATTGCGGAACGTTTGCTTGTAGGGGGGGCAGCGTGATAGGCCTGGAATGCGATTCGTTTTGGCAAGAACCGGCTTGCTTGCAGTCAGGTTTAGTGCACACCAGACTTTGGGATAGAGGTAGACTGGAAGCTAAAGCCCAGAGCAACAGTCCTAGGTGAAATATGTCGGTCTTGGAAGTGGAATCTGGGCATTCGGCTTCACTGATGGCTGAAGAAGCTTCTCGCAGGTGCTGAAATTCTGGAGGATAGTAGTAACCTATCTGACGGCCGACTGCGAACTTTCTCTTGAAAGCCCAAAGCCGCACGCAGTCCAACTTGTCGATGATGACAGGCATTCGATAAGCACAAAGCATGCCCGCTACAAAACCCTTGAAGTGAATATGGGCGATCGATTCAACAAGTTGCCTCGCCCACTTTTGGCGGCGGTTCCAAGTGATCGATGTATCCTGCGTCAACTTATCTATCCTCCAACTTGCTTTGGGGAACTCGATCAGATAGCTTTTGAGGTACTTTCTGCTGATATCGACCACAATGCCTACCAATCTAGCCAAACCAGGGGCCCCATCCATACAGTGAAGAAGCTCTATATTATAAATGAACTCCGCACTCGGTTTGGAACTCGTCAGCCGTATTTCATAGACTAGGATACCGTTGATGCATGACGCGAAACGACTTGGTCGATCGAGCATTTGGATTTGTTGGACCTGATTCTCAAAAAATTGGGGGCAACCCAAATCTTCCAAAAAGGCCAAAGCGTTTTGACAGAGACTTGTTGATCTATTTTCACTCGGGCGGGAGATATTGAAAGGCCCATTGCCTTGCACGTAGAATGAGTCTTGATCTGATATATAATATTTTATATCGGATTCTTCACCGTAGTTTTCAGCCTGTGAAAGAGCTGTCTGGATCTGCTTGCGAAGTGACCAAGGAAGCTCTGATCCTGTCCCGGGGGTGGTTGCCTCAGCTAATTGGAGTTTTTTCGGCGGCACTCTTGTAGCTGCCCAGTATTTGGATTTTTTATGGATTTGGAGGGATATGCTCAGCGTGCACCATTGCCGTTGAGATTTCTGATAGGATACTTCGTAGATATTCGTGTTGCATTCTGCGGAGGAGAGGTTTTCATGAGAGCTGATGACAAGGAGAGAGTGGGTTGGCAGTCGCTGAGCAGCGGTATAAGTTTCTGGGAAAAAGCTTTGTGAGACTTCGAAAAGACTATAAGGCTCCGGCGCAAGTACTCTCCCTAATTGAAGTTAGTCAAAGGCTATGGATCCTCTCCATTATGGGCTAATATTCACGACCTTCTTCTTGCTCGCTTGTGGAGTCAAATGTGTTCCAGCCCGATATCGAATGTTGTCCATTTCGTTGCGAATCAAGATCTGAAACTCCCTTTCGATATTCTCCCCTAGCCGCAGGTAGCAATGAAAACCGCTGTGCGGTTGGGATCTGGTGGTATCTAGAGCTGGGGGAGATCGATTGTAATAGGTAATTCACAGCTGTAGACTGGGATGAGATGGCATGGTATGTACTTGTAACTACTTGCTGGATCTCCGACAGATGCCTGTCAAGGCTCAATGATGTCTGTTTTGACTGATTAAGATCGCTTCCAATTGAATTTAGTGTCGTCTCGGCGCGAAGAGCAGAAGTACTGAGAGACCATCACTATCAATCAGACTAGACTGATCCTATAAGCACTCACATACTGTTCGCACTCAAAGCTGCCGTCAGGTTCGCCCTATGCTCCTTTAGCTCATTTTCGATTTCGTAAATCTTTGACTTGTTTCGAGCCCAAACCCTACGCCGAGCTCGAGATGTACCGTGGACATTCTTAGCCAAATTCACTTGGATAAGATGGTCCAGCTTGTCAAGGGTGTGCTTTGCCCTCGAAAGGGATGTAGCGATTACGCTTGAGGGACAATCTGTGCATTGACCACGGATCTCTTCCACCAAAATCGCAAATTGCTCAACGTGCTCCTGCGGGAAAACGCGGACATCAGTATCCCAGACTGTTTTTGATGTATGGAAATCATAACAGAGCACTCATATTGCTACTTGCCTCTAGTGCCTCAAGTTCTTCAGATGCCCGATAGCATGCCTTGACATTTCTGACAGCTTTGATAACGACTGCCGTAATGGCAATTATGCTCGCTACCAGTCCAACCACTTCGGCCATATTGTATGGCTCGCTTGCAAAATTGACATATGCTGCATAGACAATGTCATAGATTGACCGAAGTCTAGATTGACATCGAGTGAGAGTCATGGCCCAGACGACATGTACCACTGGCTACAAACAAGGCTGGGGCTAATTTCTGGCAAGAAAAGTGAGGCGAGTGATCCTCTTGCCTCTGTGCCTTTGACTTGGTCAGTGACTTGTAATGCGGGGTACAGCATGGGCAAGGCTGCTCAGCCTGATCATACAGAGGCTGATCCTTTCCGGAAAAGTCTTAGCAAAGATGCACGAGAAGCTTTTTGGGGAGAAGAGATATGTAAAAGAGCAGGTTTGCCAGGGATTGAGGAATTTGTCATTAGATCAGAGACCAGCTGTATGGAGAAAGGGGATGATGAGACCAATCAAAGGAACTGAGAACAGACTGAATGCTTTAGGATCAGTTCGACATTTGCTTTTCTCGTGTCACTGTGTTGGATAATCAATTTTACCGATAAGATTTGGCAGCTTCTTATACTGTTGTGCGAGTAGTCTGCGCTTTGAGAGTCCATGTAGTCTGACATTTCAGGTGGACGTGAGTGTTGCTTAATAAGTAGGAAGCAATCATTTTCACATTCAATTCCTCTTTTGGCAAGACAATTGACTCCACAGTCTGAGCCTCCGCGATTGTCAAGGCGTCTTGAGAAGATTATGGGGAGATGTCTCAGTAGTCCTGGCCTGTGGTATCGCCAATGCGGTCTGAGAAATCTCTACCCATTTCCGACGATTCATAAGACAGAGGAACGTTCGGGATTATGCAGCATCTTGAGCGTGGTATCGAGGCTCTGCACTTCTGTGACTGTCTTCTTCTTTCTGGGGGTGCGTTGGCGACGTTTTGGATGGACGGCGCCAGGACACGGGATGCGAAGCCGATTTTGCTTGCAGTCGTGGTCGTGATGATGACAGGTTCTATATCAGTTCTCGCACAGACATTTGATAGTATTGTCTCATGTAGGGTGAAGAAGGGAAGGATTTCCCCCGTCGAGTTTTGCAAAGCGGCACTGTCGCCTTGGGCCCACACTCGGGCGTCTGTCCTTCCTGAAAGCGGAGCTGGCGTTTTGAGACCGCAGGCAGGGTTGGCGTAGAGAGCCTACTCTATCTTTTCCACCAAACTTGTTGTATTGTGCTGCCTGATGGCGGGTGATGTGGTAGATAAGGCTAGACTAAGGTGGGCCTACATCTATGCCACTCCCCATGTCGTCAAAGCTCCTAGAATAACTATTATTCGAGCTTGCAGATGGACAATCGTACATACGATAGTTGGTTTATTATGGGCCATTCTAGTGATGGACTCTCATGATCATCTAACAATCTACTGTTGCACATTCTATTGGGGTTGAAAACATGTTCGAGCTCTCACAGGTCCAAAGGTCTGTATAGAGTTTCTTTATATTTATCACGAACTGACTCCGGTCTTCGGCAGTGTCCGGCGCACGGACCTAGAGTCATCGTCTTCCTCACCAGGGCCCGGTAGCCCAGATTCCACACTCGAAAGCCGCTTCCGTTACCAGCTTCAGCAATCGTATGCGGAGGAGTACTACCAGGGTGGGGTGGAGAATGGAGACCGGCCAACTCAAGCAAGGCTACCTTCCGCCATAGCACCACCTGGAGACGAAGATAATGCCGCTTACGAGTTCCGACTATTCGCAGGATCAACAGGGAACAGGCCATCGAATCGTCCAGACAATGGCTTGCAGAGGATTACTCTGAGGTCACCAACTCCACTCAATAGTGAACCTGGCTTTCTCAGACCACAAAGGCCGGACGGACATTACTTTAGTGGAGACAAAAGCTCAGAAATGGCTGAACGGTTCTCTTCAGTTGCCGTGTCTGGCGAACAAGTCCTCGAGGGTCTGAAGATGAGATGGGTATGTCTGTAATATTTTAGATTGGTCGTGGACACTTGTAGCTCATGATTGGCTTCTCTAGCGTGGTCTCGAGCTCCCATGGAGGGTTAGTGTTATCAAAGTGAAACGTCCAGCTCAAGCAACAGGCCCTGTAAGTCTTGCTCAGGACTCGAGCGCGAAGAGACGACGAAGTGGCAAGAAGAAACGAATCGTCCTGCGGAAGAGGATCCAAGCGAAGTCTGTGATGGAGTTAGCCGCCTTACGAAATCAGGTCGAAAGAGACGCAGCTGAGAGAGAAAAGCGGACGAAACGAAACAGGGAAAAGAAGGTCAAGAAGAGGCAGAAAGAGAAGTTGAAGAAGATCCCGGGGACGCATGATGATGGGAGGGAGGATGATGCCGACTGATCCTCGATAATGAGCCGATATGCCCTCTTAGAGAGACGTTCCATATATCCCTGCTGTTCGCGAATCCAAGCGTCAGGTCGATGTTCCCTTCCTAGAGCATGGCAATAGACGTATCAGTCGGGATACGCTCCTTCCTCGTACGATGCAGGCAGCCAATACCGTCTGCCGGCCTACTCTGGAAGTTGCATCCACCTCTACAAAGCATACATTTTTTGTCTGAATAATTGTGGTTTCATCAACATCATCAACATTTTACCATCTATCGACCAGAACATTGACAATCGAAGCATCACTATGTCCCATATATGTTATGCCCCAAACGCTGTGCCCGTGCCTGAGTACGGGCCCTGCAACAACAGCTCGGACAGCATTAGCTTGTGCTGTAGCCCGGGTCAGATTTGCTTGACCAATGGATTATGTGCCAATGGACAAGGAGAATTTTACAGCGGAGCCTGTACCGACAAGACATACAAAGCGGCTATCTGCCCTTCATTCTGCATGGGTATCTCTCCCTTCCATCCTTTCTACGCGGGTACTCACTTACTGGTGAAATAGGAGCAAGCAAATTCGTCGTCCAGTGCCAGAGTTCCACCATGCTAGATGGCAAGTTCTGTTGTGACGCGAACGGCAGTGGGAGCTGCTGTAATTCTGCAGGCAATGCCTTGGACTTGGCCGTAGCGGTGACCTCGGCCACAGTGTCACCAACAGCGAATTTTCGCCCGACTGCCAGCACGTCAAGCTTCCAAACTTCCTCCAACTCTGGCATCTTGCCGGGAAACACTTTGAGCTCGATGACCTCGTCAACAGGACCAGACATGAGCTCCGCTGTCACTTCCACAAGAGCCACCAATGGCTTTGACAGCACTTTGACAAGTTCCGTACCCTCGACTAGGACCGCTACGCTCGTATCAGCCTCCCCTTTCCCATCACGGCAACCACATAATAAAGCGATGGCATTAGGGCTTGAGATCAGCCTTCCAATCCTGGGCGGACTGACAATTATCGCGATACTGGCTATTTTCTATTACAGAAAGTCGAAAAGATCGCGCTCGGGAATGACCTTCACTATGAGTAAATCTCGGATCGTGGATAGTACCAGTACTTCGGAAATCAAAGTTGAGCCCGTCGAACTCGGTGGAAACCCCACAGGACCAGCAGAATTGGATTCCGCTAATGCCCCAGTATTGTCAGCAAGCCATGAGAACGTTGGTAGATTTCGTACGATGCCAATCTCAGTGCCTTGGGATAACGGTAATCCTCGACGAGATCACACCGCTCACCCAGCCACTCGTACAGTCCGATCCAATAATCCGCAGGGCCCACTTCCACTTCCTGTATCCTCTACGATCCCTCAGCCTGCTCCAAGAGGCTCAGGGCCAAATGCAGGCGCAGCAATTACGCAGTCTGACGGTGGCTCAACTCCTCCGCCAATACAGGAGTTGGCAGGCTCAGCTCTAGCCCCGAAACAGGGACCAATGGAGTCAAGCAGCGCAGACGAAGCCTTGGAGCGTAATGTATCGTCGGATGGTGGACCATCAGACGGCCGCATGCCATCAAATGGCATCATAGCACCCCCAAATTCTGAAGCGCCATCCTCAACCGTGATGAATTCGAGCTCGCCATCAACCAGATCCTATGACTCGAATACCAAGACTGTTCTTGATGTTGGGATTGTGCTGCATACCGCAAGGACTGAGTCTGAACAGGGCGATGTCAGCCCACCACCGCTCACTGAGGACGTGGTCGAGGAGAACGAGCTGAAACAGTATCTACAAGTAGTGGGTTGGGACCCTCGCCATAGAAACGCTGCTATTGTGGCTAAGGCCCCGGAAGCTGATGGCTCTGGAATTGGGGAGTCTAAGGTTGAGGACTCTGATACCGCAGGCTCTGAGGTTACGGGCTCTGGAGTTACAGGCCTTGAAGTCGGAGAATATGACGTCGAGAAGGTTCGGTCTGCTCTTAGTGAACCTGTGGGGAAGTTTGGTGACTCTGGGGACCAGTTATGGCTTGGTTCCCTCTCTACGCGTGGTCGCTCCATCTAGGATATGCTTTGCTGGTACTCTGGGGGTTTTTTCACATTATCATTGTTTGTTTGTTTAGACCTTTCGAGCGGAGGAGACACAGCCGACGTGTTGGCTTTGGTGACGACTCTTTCATGGGAGTCTTTGCTTGTATTTTGTATTGGAGCTAGGCTGGACGATCGATGGGTTTCTTGGTCTATTCGTTGGGAATCGTGTACGGGATTTTAGTATTGGCATGGCCTTCACTTATGGAATCTGTGTACTTGTACTTGTTACTCTTATACAAGTCATTCGTGAACCGCTCACGTTCTCACTTGATTTATGTTTTGTGTCCTATTGATATATGATGGTTATGCTATGACGTTGTGGAATTAGGAATGGTATGCTATGGTGTGGTGTGGTGTGGTATTTTGCTGCTGGATGTGATGGGTATGAACATCTACGTTTTGGAGATGGGGTGGCGAGGGAGGGCGAGTGGTGGTGGGGAGGAGGTATGGTGTTTAGGTGGGGGAGGGAGTCTAGTAGGGGGATGGGGATTGGGATTGGACGGGGAGGGGGAGGGGTAGGAGGTAAGTGGATGAGAGGGTGGAGATGGAGATGGAGATGGAGGAGATATGAGAATATGGGGAAGGAGAAGGCCGCTGTGCTATGAATCAGGTCGGCTTTGCTTGGTCGAATTGGGATGTCCTCAAGAGATCGAAACTTGGAAATCTTGGTAAAGTAGATATGTGTGAGATCGGTAGTTCGCGTCATGTATCACTCTGCACAGTCGGTACATTCAAATGGACAGCAGGTGACCCCTGCACAGATCATCAATCCACGCAATGAAGCTTCTATTTGTTCGTGCCCATGTTTATCGTTGACGGAAATGCAAGCTAAAGAAAGGGGTATCAATGCGAAATAGCAAATCGATGCACGCCTCCCTCCGCTCTATAGCTGGCCAGCTCCGATCCCAAAATGTAGGCCGTTGGTTATAAATGCAAAGGGATAAGCGTATGTGGTAGCGCCGGTGCCTAAATGCCTGTCGTAAATCATAATGCGTAAGCCAGAAGTGTTGTGGAGCGTAGGTAAATGCCAATGGTCCTGCAAAACAGAGTCGAATAGTTGCGTAGCCTGAAATTATTGTGCCGACGTGTACGATTACTGTTCCTGTATAGTCTGTGGGAATGCCAGATCCACAAAGATTCGCAGTTGAGGTCTCCGTGCATGCTGAGTAGACCTTTGAATTGGGGACAGTCTAAATGCTGTACTGAGAATGAGTGCGGTCGGAGAAGGCCTTCTCCATGGTAGGCAGATCGGAGGCAATGCCGGATCTCTTAGATATACGAGCAATCAGCCAGCAGGTGATCATGTAACCCATCGCAAAGAGTAACGACACCAGGAGGAACAAGACTGTAGCCTTTCCATACGGGAAGGGGGTGATTGTTACGCATTCCATTGCGTTATCGATGAAAGACGCTGGGGAAGGGATCGAGATCAAAAGATCCAGCGCGCCGGAAAAGTACGCACAGAACGAAAATGCTGTGACATTGAGTCAGTGGGATAGAGTGAGGGTTTCTGGGGTCAAATTACCGATTGCTGTACCGGTGAAACCGGCATATTTCGGACTAATCAGATAAAGTGCAAACAAGAGCGAAATTCCAAAACCTAAAGCCGGGATCCATCTGGTGAAACCGGTAAGAGAAGCCAGCTTCCCAATGATAGCCGCAGTACTGTCGACCGTGGCTTTGAGAGTGTTTGCACTGAAGGTCACCTCGTCCAGCAAACCTTGTGTAGTCTGAATCTCGATCTGCATTTGATCATGCAGGCGTGTCTGCATCTCCGCCTGACGAGTCTGTGCTGCGTGGAATGCCTCTGCTTTTGATTCCAGGCCGGTGAACGAGTTGCCCAGGTTGATCATTTGCTGTCCCGACGTTAGCTAGGAACCATAAGACAAATAAAGGTGGCGAGTATACGTTGTCTAGAACACTCTGTCTATCGTGTAATGACGAGACCAGCTCATTGGACGTTTGCTGAATAGCGAGGTCAGCGCCGAGCCCCATCAATATGGCAAGTGAAGCCAACTTACTATCTGATAATGCATGCTATGAAATGCATTAAGCAATGCATTGACATCTGCATTCTTCATCTCGTGAAGAGAAACCTGAAGCTGGCTTGCCAACTCTCGGTTTCTGTCCCACTGCTGTGTTTGAGTTGCAGCTAATTCTGCACCGCCCTCAACGACCTGCTGAAACACTTTCCCAACGTTCTTACGCAGGTCAATCGAGTCGGCGTTTGCTTCATGGACATTCTGAAGCCGTCAGCTGCACGGTCCAACACGCACTATTCTTCCCAAGTACTCACCTGAATCAGGTGAGCTGTCTCAGACTCGACCTCCCTTGTTGCTGAGATAACCTTACTAATCGCGGTCTGTACAGCTGCGTCCATACTTGCAACCAATTTCTGAAGAAAGGACTGTGCTTCTTCAGTCGCTGCATCGAGATCCTGCATCAATTCATCTCGAAAGGTTTTCCGTGCCAACGTGAAGTCGAATTGCAGCTGCGTCAATGCGGCGTTGGCTTCATTTGTCGCTCTTCCTAGGGCTGTACTAGCATCTGCGCTCGTCTCGACCATCGATTTGTGGAGCCTGATCAGCTGATCTATAGACTTTCAGCGCTGAAGTAAAGCTGGAATTTGCAAAACTCGCCTTTTTCTATATCAACGCGTGCAGCCTGACACATCACGCCAGCATTCTGTCTGTTGTTGCTGTAGCTGGTCCACCACTGAGGTCTAGATTCCAAGGACTGAAGACATTTGCTTAGCTGATCCTTCGGAATGCTTCTCGCTCCCTTCGACTTGGTTCTGGCCGCAACAGTCAAGGCCTCGCAGGACTGAGGTTTGACTGAGTTGGCACTTCCAATCTCGCACATAGCAAGCTGGGCAGCGTAGATTGATCTGAAGTCCTCGATTGGTGCTCCACTGTCGCGCTCCGAGCCTTCAATTGCATGACAGGAGTCTAGAAGCGTAGACGCGGCAATTCTGTTGCATGACGGGGAAGTCTGGATAGAGGCCAGGAGTGCTAGTGCATGGGTGAACGTCCCGGAGGGATCGTTGGGCATTGGTCGGACAAGCGCCATCAATTCTGCATTGGGTGCGAGTTGGGCCGGCGTCTCAATTGATTGCATATCTTTTGTGGCTGTCAGCCACTTTCATTCCGGCAAGTGCTGGTCTCCTCTTCCGCTCAATCTCAGAGGTCACTTACCATTGGCCTTCGCCTTCGAGAACTTGAACGCTGCAACAGCATGAAAGCAAAGGAAAAGGAGTAGCATTGCCAGTTGGCAATTGAGCTTGACTGGCGAAGACATCGCCGTGGACGGCGTCTTGGCCAGATCAGAACATTAAAGAATAAGAATATATGGAGGTGCACGAAGAGAAGGGTTGAGAAAGAAAGGAGATTGAAAGAAATAAGCTCGGTAACGGGTTCACTCTCTTCCCGTCGGTCACGATATTGGTTTTCATGTATTCACTGTCGAACCTCGTTGAAATTATTCACTCAAAGGAGAGGGACTTTAATCACGATCAACGCATCCTCCAAGGACTTTGATCCATGTAGCAGTGCGAATAGAGCACACTCCAGCCTATCACTGGCGCTTCGAATAGCTCTTTCCGAAATTACCAAAAGGCAATGATGTGGTCGTATCTAGTCAGTCTTAGGCTTGAACGTCCTAGCAAAGTAGGATGATTTGTGAGCTAAAAGATCAAGTCGCGATGTCACCACGACGTCACGTGACATGGCTTGGCATCGAGTGCATTTCCGTTGAATGATAGAGGACCTGTACACGTCGGCGCACACCATGATAATAAGATCGAATTGCCTTAGTGCATGCCCTCGTGGAGCCTCGATACTATTTCCGGAGTCTTTGGCACCCGCTACGATCTCCAGGACTCCAATAAGGCCCTTCTCTGCGACCTCACAATGCAGATCTCGAATAGGTGGTGCGTCGTTATCGCTACCAGCGGAGGTCAATCTGCGAATCATCGATACTCCAGCACAACGGAACAAAGACAGGATGAAGAACGAGCTACGGAAGACGGTGGAGGTTGAGGGACCTCTCGGTGAGCCGGTACAAGCCTTCCAGTGCATGCGTTCTCTGACTTTAACTAGGTAAGATGTCCGTACATTTACCACCATACATGAGTCTTGAACACAACAAGGAGACAAGGAAAGCCATTTTGAGTGTACTCGATCGCGAAGAGCGGAAGCAGCGTGAGATGTGGGGTATGTTCTGCTTTCCTTATCACGTGGCTGCGGAGCCTTCAAACGTGGTCTCTGACAGTCACAGGAACGACCCGCGCATACCTCAACAACCACATATTAGGCGTGTCAGAAGGTCACACTGCGATATTACGACTTGTGGGGGTAGGTTACAGAGCTACAGTCGAGCCAACAGCCGTCTCGGTTCAACCAGAGTACCCAGGCCAGCAATACGTCTCCCTGAAGGTTGGCTACTCGCATCCCATCGAGCTCGGCGTCCCGCTTGGCATGAAAGCGAGCACACCACAGCCTACAAGGATTCTATTGGAAGGAATGGAAAAAGAGGTGGTAAATCAATTTGCTGCCAGGATCAGGAAGTGGAGAGTACCAGAACCGTATAAGGGAAAGGGTATCTTCGTAAACGGAGAGACGATCAAGCTGAAGGCGAAGAAAATCAAGTGAATTAGCATGCCTGTATATGAGAATTTCGATGCGGTGGATGGACACTAAGATGAGGCCTCCAACATTCGGTCAGGTTGTGCACGACGTGCATTGCATAGCGTTCGTTGATTTTATGACTATAAGTATCAATTCCCTGCATCTTTACTTCGTATTGGATATGTCGTTGCCTGAAGGATAATAAATTGTTATCTGACGCTATCTCTGCAGAACACCATAGCCTTTGAAAGATGCATTAGGTGCTTCATTGAGGCTTTGCCATCGTCATGCTTGCCTCGAAATGTATCTTGATGTAAGGTAGGTCACTCCAAAGATATGTGAGGGCTTTCAAACACCGGAGATCGAATAGTGCATAAGCTTTGGTTCCTCATTAACCCACGACGACTCTGTTGAAATATTTCACACATCCCTTTATGATATCTGTTTGCAGTGTCTTGTTGTTGCGCTTTTGAGTGATCACAGATTCACAGAGAACGTATTTGGCTTTAAAGATATCCTCCAAGATATTGCAGTCGTATTCACTATCCGCGTATGGATGTCCACTTAATTCGGGTTCCTAATCGGCGGGATGGAAGTCTCTGGTAGTATGGAGAAGGGTGCATACTAGATTTCCCTCACTGAAGAGAAGACGAGGGTATGAAGGAAGAGAGCACATCTTCTAAATCTGATATAGTACTTATGCATAAGTTGAACGCTGTCATGTTGGGTATCTTCGCTAAAACGCTGTTGAAAATGCAGAAGAAGGCAGATCGTTACCACATATCAGTCCGAGTCGTAATCTACCAAAGCTGGGGCACGAAGATCATCATCGTCCATCCTCTCAACAGCCGGGGTCGTGTCAAGGTGCCCCGTCGAACTTTGTTTCCGCTTGACCAAGCGAACGTTGCTCGGAGCTGGAGTACTAGGTCTGTCAACCTTCAAGAATGGATCGAGGACAGCTCTTGTATTATTCCCCAGCTCTCTGCAGAGGGCCGCCTTCCTCTTCTCGGCTAGTGATGCACCTTTGAGCGGGTCTATCCTCTTCGTAAGAGCCTGTCTCGACTTCGAGGTATCAGCAAAGAGTGGCCTAGCCTGTGCCTTTATGATCGCGCCGTCTCCGCCGAACTCTCCAAAGTCCACAAACCCAGCTCTACGCCTATCATCCTCTGTCTCCTCCAAAAGGTCCATGCCCAAGCTCATCCTATCCTTCAGCTCTTCCGTCAAGCCCTCCTTCCTTTGCCTGATCTTTCTCTCAGCCCTGAAAGTTCTCCTTAATCTGCGATTTGCCTCCCCAGGATCATCCCAGTCCCTCTCCTTAGCCCTCTGCAAATCTTCAATTCTGCTCTTATCGGTGACAGCCTGCCTCTTATCCTCCACCTTCCCCTCCAGAGCCGCAAAAGCGTCGTTGGATAAACGTTCCCGTTCTTCGTCAGTCTTGATCCGAATTTCCCCTTCTTGTACTTTATCCTCTCCCGTATCCCTCTTCTTCGCCCCCTCAGTAACCACATAGGCAGTATTCTTTGGATCAGTCCTTATTTCGATCCAGCCACCACAAGCTATATGCTTCATGCGAAAGCTGTATATAGGTGTCGAATGATAATTTCCAACCTTCTTCTTTTCCGCGTTGAAGCGTACGCCTTGGCCGATTATGCTGGGCTTAGGACATGTGGTGCACCAAATGGCAAAGGGCATTTCGAAGCGGACAGTCAGGATGCCTTGACCTAATTTTCGAGCACGGGACCCGAGAGCATGCTTGCCGGCAAGCTTGTTGGCAGAAATCGTGCCTTCAAGCTCAGGCGGGACATAACGTCCCATATCTTACATGAAATCAGTATGCGATATGCTATCCTCAGAATACGAACACTTACTGAATCCTTGCATCTTCGCAGAGGGAGACCCTCAGGTCTGTTGTGATCGTGCTTATATGGTACTGTAATCCAAATCCTTCGCGGAAGGGATGGAGTGATATTGCACGCTTAGATGATAGTCATCGGTTAAACTTCGGCCACCCTGCATTAGCGTCACAAATGGGATGTCGATCAAATCTTTCGCGTTGCTCCATGTGAAACTGGCAGATTGTTTGCGCCCCGGTCCCAAGCATCACCAACATTACTCTTCAGCTCACAGAGAACTCTTGAGAAGCTGAGAGTAACTCCAAGGCATGCGGTGATGATGATCTAGGAGGCCGAAAGGCGATAACACTATCACAAACCTCAGCTATAATGTCTCCATCAAAACAAGAAGGAACATCAGAGGGAGGTCTTGGGCGTGCTGAGTTTGTTTCCAGTCTTACCAATTTTGCAGAGGACCGAGGGTAAGATTTATATCATCATACCTAGCATCGGTAGTGACTGCTTTGCTGACACGAAGCTTTGATGAAATAGGATCTCAATCGATTTCCAGGCACGTGTCAACGGCAAACATGTCGACCTTTTCAAGCTATATAACCTGGTAACCACGCGAGGGGGATATGATCAAGTAACGGCAGAGAGAGGGGCATGGCGAAGGCTTGGAAATGACTTCAATCTCGGCTCGGCGAATGGAGCAGCATATGCCTTTGGACTGAAGAGTGTTTACTACAAGAATCTTGCGTTAGTAACAGACTTGGAGGTCATGCCAATAACTAACAACTTCTAGAGCTTACGAGATCAAATTCCACTTAGGCCAAGAACCTCCTCCTGTCTCCATCCTCGAGAGTTTAACCGCTAAAGGAGGGGATACTCGGACTCGTACTATCGAAAATTTCCAATTACCTGTCCGTACCGGGCTCGCCAATGGAGGCAGCGACTCTGAACGGGATGGCTCTCGAACACCCAAGGAAGAAAAGATGGATATGGACGAGCCTGGCAGCGGGGGAAGCCGTCAAACAAGGGGTGAGTCTGTCTACACCATATGGCAGCTTGCTCACTCACAGCATTTTAGGCCTTCGCCAAGCTCCTGCTCCCAGACAGCTTTTTCAACCAGACCTATCAGCATCAAGGCAGGCCCGTCACTCCTCGGGGCACCTTCAATCTCCTCAACCGGGTGTTGCAGCTCACAGCGGTTACACCTACTCTGCATCTTCCAATCCTAACAGCGCGTCGTTTGCAATCCAAAACTACGAGCCTCCACCTCGAATGGCCCTGACTTTGCGACCGATCATGACTCCGGGAAATAACCCTGCACAGTTCAGAGAGAATCAACGACGTGCGCGAGAGGCCCGAAAAGTGGAGCTGGGTCTGGTGTCACCAACCATCAAGGGCATGATGAAGCCTGGAGGTAAGTGTTATACGGACTCAACCGAAGCTCCGAAGCTAACTTGCGACAAAGCTGGCTTCGAAGGTCCTAATATCTACGTTCGGACGCTCCAGGGATTACGTTCACAAGTACGCGAAGAACAGGATTACGCACTCCATCACCTTGTCAAGATCTCACATGAGCGAGGAGACAAATACAAGTTCGATGCCTTTCCCAACCTCGCTGAGGGTCTCATAGAATACGTCCTTGGCGTCAGCTCTCTATTCTACGATGTCGAGTGGGACATATCGTATACGGAAGATAAGCACGAAATCAACACTCTCGATGGCATCTCGGGGACTCCCGACATCCTGCAAAGGATACAATGTTTAAGGCGCATCGACCCGCCGGATGAATTGGAATCTGAGGATTTTGCTCATAAGCTCACTAAGACACTCGAAGCAGGGTTGACTATTCGAAATCTATCTCTTCTGGAAGATAATGCAATCTACTTGTCGGAAATGCCTCAGCTTCGAGATTTCCTTTCCATAGCGCTGAACCTTCCGGCTTTGCCTGTCACATCCGAAATGAAGCACTACGCCCTCGAGATTGCCGAGCAAGTCACAAAGTATTGGCGTATGGATGAATCGGATCCACTTTACCAGTCCCTCCTCCTTCACATTAAGGAAGGACATGATCGGGGGGCTATTCTTACCGCGCTACGTGCAGTAAGCCGCATATCGATGACTCTCGAAGATACGAATCAGCTCAAAGGTGTCCCAGTCTCAGTCATTCGACGCTTGTGCGAATGGATATTACTAGACGACGAAGAGCTCGTCGGCGCTTGTTTAGATTTCTTCTATCAATATACCGCCGTACCTGGAAATCTTGTTGTCCTACTATCTCACATCAACGACATACCCTTGAGTTCCTTCCTCGCTCAACTCGCCCGACTACTCCAATTCAATGCTTCAACCCAATACACGAAAACCATTACCACACGCGAAATTCCAATCACTGCAGCAACGGACATACCGAATGTTCCGGATGAATTGCTGCAGCAATTTTTGGCATACGACGAACCAGATCGATCAAATCACTGGCTCCGAGCGGTGTTTGAAGAGGACCCAGAGAGCCACATTACCCAGATTGCGCTGTGGCAAGCCTACCAGTATCGCTTTGGCGAACATACGACCCCACAGATCGGACTCCTGCCTGCTGCCGAATTCATCAAAAATGTCAGTACTATATTTGCGGGTGCTAATGCTCAGGTAGTGAGTGGTACTACCCAGAAGTTCATCATTAAGGGTATTCGACCTCGTCATAATCCGATGGACATTAAGGGACGCGTCTACAGCCTCTGCCTTTGGAAGGTACCGGATTTGGGCCCTTGTGGGGAGTTCTTCATGAAACCGAAGCAAATGTTCGACCACATAGCGTTCGCGCATATTGGGGTAGATCGCAATATGGATGGCACGGCGTGGGATCTGCAATCAAATTCTCGCCCAGGAACGCTACCACCCGATTGCTTCTGGGCCAACTGCCGGCACTTTACGAAACGGGATGGTCCGTTGCCAACAGCCATTGAGCTAGGCATGCATATCAAGACACATCTTCCAGATCAATCGAGCAAGGCTTCATTTCGACAGAAACATAATCGCACTTCTGCCACCCAGACAATACTGCCCACGAAGATCGGTCAGGCTAGCTCCATCGTTGATCCTGAGCAAGGACGAGAGGCTACGTATCAATACCACAAACACGAAAACACCGCAGACACCCAGGGTAATGCGGAGGGTTTGCCGCTGCCAAGCGTATTGGTGCTGCGGATGATTGCTAGGAACCTTCCCAAAGCAACTGCGTTGCTACAGCCTGACAATCGCGAAGCTTACTGCAAAGAGGTCATGGAGCTACTCTTCAGCCCGCTAAGGGATAAGCTGATGTTCGTGGTGGCCTACAATAAGCCGATGGCTCCCTATGTTTCCGATGTGATTGGATACATTGAAAAAGGCCTGAAGATCTGAAGATGGTCATGCTATGACGCCGAGGATCACTGTACGATGGTTATGAACAAGCGAACGTACTTGCATGTAAACAGGCGTCAGAGGGTCGGCAGGTCTATCCCATGAGCCATAGATCTGCCAGGGTGAGGTTTTGACGTAGGATCCAAGGGTCCGGTCAATGGCGTTCTCTGTGTTTCAAGCCCCTTCCTGACGGGCAAGACGCTGATGGCTGCCTCCAAGCCTGCGATATGTCTGAGATAAGACCGTAGGAGAAGGTATGGATTTCATCCATCTAGCCTACGGGCGTGAAACTTTAATTTTACCTCGCTTTCCTTTACTTTCTCCGACCCTTCCCTCTCTTACTTCATCGCCGTGAGCATTCATACATTATTGGGTAGCATCAAGCTGTATCAAACTGCCCTGAGGCATTATCTTCAGGCCATTTTACAGCCTTCAGCTATTACGCATGCAGTCCATCAATCGCAAGACAACATGGCTCCTTTGTCATGTTCTACAACATCAAGTTCTCCTCTAGGACCTGTCTCGTTGCCATTGTTCAAGCTGTCTCATTGCACTACGACATCACCGAGAGGGAATCAGCTATGGACACATTTGCCAAACCGTTCTGACATGTTTGCCGTCTTCGATACCGTGAGAAGCCGAGGTCTGGGTGGAGCAATTCTGGAGAAGAAAGTCCTGAAGTTGATCCAAGGTGGAGATCAGCTAGTAAGTATCTTGTATTGGCCTTTACAGCGGATCAAGTGCTGACTGCTGGGTTTCAATAGGAGCTGATCGAACTAGACGCTCTCAGGCATCAAGCACGCGTGGATACGGACAGATGTCAATCTCAATCACTTTCGGATGACCTCCGCAATGTCATACTTATCGTTAAGGTGCCACTGCTGGCCCTTCGGTACCAGCTGCCTGACGGCCGAGTGAGTATACACCTCTCCGATTACACTTCTGTAGCTGGCTAAGTGACCCATCTGAAGATCCGTAGGATCCAAATGAACTTTCGGCCAGCATCCGGCTGCGATGCTGCTTTCGAAATCCTGAAGGGCACTGGCGTATTTGTCGTTTCCAAGGACCAACCTCCGTATGTTTCGATACCTCTTGGATTGCACGCCCAATCTGCACAGCATGTTGTGAACAATACACAGGCTTGGTCTTCCCACGAGCCACAGCGGAGGCTGTTAGCCACCACTACAAGTTACAACAATGCTTCACTGTCTGCTCTGCCTCCACAGCAGCGTCCAAACTCATCCCAGGCTGCCTTGGCAAGCTCGCAACCACGCCCTGAAGGGTATCAGAATTGTTATGTTACTGCATCTGGGGACGTCCCGTCATCTGCTCAACCGCCTAGAGTTCTGTCTCGTGAAAGCTCGTCTACAGACGAGCATCTTCGAGCCCAGCTTGGCGAACCTGTATCGATATACTCTCTGCCAAGTTCATCACAAAATGTCCTGCCAAGCTCGCAGCCTCATTCGCAGGAGTATGACTTCATGAACTACGGGACCACGTCGTTTGAAAAGCCACCTCAAAGTCAATCACATTCTAGCTCCTCAGGCACTCGCGGTCATTCAGACGACTTCAGCAAGCCAACCGTATATGTTCAGGATCCCAGATCACAAGACGAGAGACCAAGCAGTACCAATAATGCCATGTACCCGAGCCCTTTCGGAAATCGACCCAGCTTCTTGTCTACCGATCTAGGTACAGCTCCCAAACGGCCGATGCTGCCACCAGCATCGCGGGTTCTACTCCCTAGCCCAGAGTTTGGCAATCAGTCATCCACTCTGGGTGGCTACGGTGCGCGACCCGTTAGTGCTCCAGAAACAGTATCAGATAGCCAGCTGATAGACAGCCTCCCCATCAGTCAGATGCTTCCGCCTCAGCGAGTGCTACCATTCCCAGATAGGGCGCCTATACGATGCACTGACACCATACCTGTATCCTCCAAGGAGGCATCAACGAAAAAGGAGACCGAAACTAAAGTCACTAAGCCAAAGAAGGGGCGAGCAGCAACAAAGCCAAAGCCTTCACTGATCGTTTCGCTTCCAAGCTCCTCCACCCCCACAGTCTGCTGTAGGAAGGCAGAGGCAACTGAAGCAAAGTCGGACAAGAGCCTTCCGTCAAGTGCTCCACCAAAAAAACGTACAAGAGCCCACAAAGCACTTGTAAGCGCTCCTGCGTCGAGTGCTCCTCCTAGGATAGATTCTACCTTGGAGGATTTAGAGAAGACCGTGTCGAGGATGACAACGGAATTGACTCCACCATCGAGTCGAATTGGGAACCAGAGGCCTCCGTTATCAGCCGTGAGCGATAGCGAGATGAATGAGCGCCCAACTCAACCCTTGAATCGGGATTCGTCGCCAACAGCGCAGCCGCCTCAGATGGGACAACTCCCCAATCTTCTACCCAACGTTCAACCAGCGGAATTCATGAACGCTCTCGATGGATGGATTCGGAAGTACCATAGCATGCCAGTACCTCAAGCACCAATGACCGCCAAAGAGCAACTCGCAGAATATGCTGCTAGGCCAGACGCTGAAAGAGCCAAGCTCATCGATGACATGATACTCGAATGCTTGCAAGATGAGAACTTCGGGAAGTTGTGCGACGACGTCGAGAGGAATTGGAAGAGGATATGCCTCGGATTATAGTGCAGACCAAGACCGATGCACTGGCCACAGAGATGGAACGGAAATCTGCTTACGCTTTGAGAAATTTTCGACCACATCATGCTGATTTCAGCTGTTGCTGAGCCATTCGCATATACCCTGATTTGCAAAGCGTTGCGTTGATAGCCATCTTTCGCACTCTAGATAGCCTATCTCTCACCATAATGCAATATAATGTTCGCTAACAGATATTCTCCCATTGTGCACGCCATCGCTATGCATCGAGAAGCTACCTTCAATTCACCTCAAAGGCTTGATCCCCTTATGAATCGCAGCGATCCCACCCGTCAAATCCTCCCACCCTTTACCTCCAGCCGGCAGCATAAAGCCCGCCCTCTCAATCATCCCCGCAAACTCCTCCTGACTCGGAAACCGCTCAATACTCTCTACAAGATACTGATAACTCTCCCTATCCCCAGCAACCAGCTGTCCGATCAACGGGATGGCGCCGAAACTCCAGCGCTTGTAAACCCCATTCAGCAAAAAGTTATTCACCTTGCTGAACTCCAAGCATGCAAAGACGCCGCCTGGTTTGAGCACTCGAAAGGCTTCATGCAGCGCGGCTTGCTTGTTGGTGAAATTTCGAATGCCAAACGCCACGGTGTAGAGATCTATACTCGCATCTTCAACCGCATGTAACTTCTCTGCATTAGCTTCAAGCCAGGATATCCGTTCGCTGTTCGCGTATGCGGTGTGCACGCTTCTTTTGCGTCCTTCAGACAGCATCTGCGGGTTTATGTCCGATATGATGACGCGGGAGCTGCGGTCGTTATTTATAGCGGAAGCGTGATCGAGGAGACGGAAAGCGATGTCGCCTGTTCCGCCTGCTATGTCGAGCATTGTTTGGGGGGTTTGCTGGGAGCCGGGGTTTAGAGAGCGCACGAAGCGGTCTTTCCAGAGGCGGTGGATGCCGAGGGACATTAGGTCGTTCATCCTGTCGTAGGAAGTGGCGACGGAGGAGAAGACGGCGTTGACTGGAGCGTATTGTTATCGGACGAGCGTAGTTGTGAGGGGGATGTGCTGGATTTATACCTCGAGACTCCTTCTCCGCTTCGGGTACGTTTTCGAATCCGAAGTGGGTGGTTCGTGCATCTTGTTTTGTCTGCTCTTGTTGTGCTATGCGGTTGGTGCAGGAGAGGCATCTGTAGGGTTGTCTGGTTTCGAGGAGTCTTCTTGTGAGTCTGGTGGAGACGCGTGAGACGGTCGGTGAGGCCATGTAGGGATGGTATTGAACAGTATGGAGGATGCTGCCCTTTGACCTGCGAAGGGTAGCCTGATTTAGGAGAAGAATTGAGCTATCTGATCAACGCAAAGAAATGTAGATGCTTGACCGTCATCAATTGAATAATATCTCGTCCTATACTAAAGATATGCGGGGAGTCAAAGTGCTGTGGAGTTCCTTATGTGTACCATATACGTATAATTATGGTCAAGTTGCAATCCGAATTGCTTATCAAAAGCACTTGATGAACGTATCGTCTCGAATACATCTATGTCCCCTGAAATACACCCTTTCAATATATTATAATGGTTCTCGACATACAGGATTTCATTGCGGAGCGAGGGGGAGATCCGGACAAGATTCGCGAGTCCCAGCGTCGTCGCCATGCTCCAGATACCATAGTGGACGATATCATTGCTACATTTGAAGACCATAGGAAAAGTGAGCCTTGACGGTGTTATTATACAGTAAGGACTCTAGATTGACAGCCGAATAGCAAACTATGCAGCGGCACAATTGGGAGCCCAGATCAATGCCACACAAAAGGAGATTGGAGCAAAGAAGAAGGTGTGGCCCTTCAGCGATCGAGAACACATCACCATGGTGGCTGCTTCAGATGCTCATTCGTCGTTCCACATAGGCCAAAGAAGATGCTAGCGAGCTGCTGCAGAAAAAAGTTGATCTCGAGAACAAGAAGAAACTATTAGAAGATTCAGCAAAGGAAAAGGATGTAATGCTACAGAAAAAGCTGAAGACAGTGGGCAATTATGTCCACGACTCCGTTCCAATAAGCAACAATGAGGTAAGGCATCCAGGGACAGTGTTGTGCTGCTCCCCCTGACTATAATACTCAGGATAACAACGCCTTGATACGGACTTGGGCGCCGGACGGAGTCAAAGTCGAAAAACGTGACTGTCTATCACATCACGACGTCCTGCTAGCCATCAATGGGTACGACCCTGTGCGAGGCGTAAAAGTAGCGGGACACCGAGGGTATTGCTTGATCGACGATGGATTACTTCTAAACATGGCCCTGGTAAATTATGGCTTGCACTTTTTGCGGAAGAAGCATTACACGCTCTGCCAGCCGCCATATTTCATGCTTCGGGACCAGATGGCGAAAACAGCTCAGCTCGAACAATTCGACGAGGAACTCTACAAGGTCTCGGGAGATGGTGAGAACGATACTGATAAATATCTTATTGCCACTTCGGAACAACCTATCTCAGCAATGCATGCAGGCGAGTGGCTGCAAGACAAGGATCTGCCCATTAGGTATGTCTCCTTTAATGCTGGACAGCTGTTGGCAGATACTCAGAAGTATTAGGTACGCTGGTTATAGCACGAACTACAGAAAAGAAGCTGGCTCTCATGGAAAGGATGCTTGGGGAGTCTTCCGAGTCCATCAATTCGAGAAGGCTTGTTCATCTTCCTCATACTGTCCTCTCTCACTAACAAGAATTAGATTGAGCAATTCCTCTTCACCAATCCGGAAGACTCGTGGAAAGCTTTCGAGGAAATGTTTGCCAATTCAGAAGAATTCTACCAGTCCCTTGGCCTACCTTACCAAGTTGTCGCTATTGTCTCAGGCGCGCTCAACAATGCCGCTGCGAAAAAGTATGACCTAGAAGCATGGTTTCCTTTTCAGGGCGAGTACAAGGAGCTGGTCTCCTGTAGCAACTGTACGGACTACCAATCTCGTGCACTGGACATTCGATATGGGCCTAAGAAACAGACTGACAACAAGAAGAGCTACGTTCACGCGTTGAATTCGACGTTGACAGCTACGGAGAGAACGCTCTGCTGCATTCTAGAGAACTATCAGACTGAGAGGGAGGTGGAAAAGGAGGTTGAGAAGAGGACCGAGCACGGGACGACAACGGTGACAGAGACAATGACTGAGAAAGGGGTGAGAGTACCGGAGGTGCTGAGGTCGTATATGCCTGGTAATCCCGAATTCATTCCGTTCACGAAAGAGCTGCCAAAGAACTCCACGTCATTGAAGAAGGGCGATTCAGAGGCGAACGGCAAGGTGGAAACGACGGTAGGTGCTGTGACGGAGGAGATCGGGAAACTGAAGTCGTAGCGGAAAGCCCAGAATATTGGGATATCTGCCTCGAAGGATCGCTCTTGGTGTGATTGGGAATCCTTGCGTAGCTAACGGTAGCGCTGCAGTAGCCCTGCTTGTCGGCGCTGACCTCTTCCTAAGGCCTGTTGCAGAATCCTTTTGTGCGAATAGAAGTCTGCGATGAATGCTGTTTCAGCACAGCCACTATGTCCCAACCACCCATGAATATTTAATGACAGCAGCCCAATGTCACGCAATGTCCTAAAGACCTCTATGAACCAACGCGATGAAGGAAAACAATAGGGTAGCCCAAGGGCGTATTTTCAATTCATTGGGACTACAAATACTCCTCCAACTCAGTCCAATCTGGCACAATAGCCAACAGCGTTATCAATCGCCTCCAGATATAAAAAGAATATGCAAGATCTATGTCAAGTATCAATGTATCATAACGAACTTTTCCTCGAAGCACAAAAACGGCCTTTGCCACAGCAGTTTCCAGAGACGTTCATCGGTCGCTTGTCTCCAGAGATTCGCGAAAACATACACATTGCCGCTTTTTGGGTCCAACAGGCACCCCAGAATAATCTTCACTGCGGCTGGCGAGAAGGGCAGAATCCGTCTCCACCTCTCGAATGGATCAAAGACCATCGGCCCGCAAGCATAAGCTACCGCGAACGCCGTTGGCCTGGGACGGTTCAGCACCTCGACGAGCAGCCTGCTCTCCTTGCTACTTTCCTGCCCCGTGCGGAACCCAAGGCACAATCCCGTCTTGCTCTTCTGTTCACATATCGTCAGGTCCATGCCGAAGCGTGGCATGTCTACTACTCGACCAACATCTTCGATCTTCCCAATTTAGCAAAAGTTGATCCAATCCCTCAACGACATTGGACCAACGTGGTGCGGAGCTAAGATTTGTAGCGTTGACGTCTGTGGGTCCCGAAGATGATAAAGCGCTTCTGGACGGAGCATTAGGATATCTGGCTGAGTGTATAATTTGCAATATCTTGAGCTGAGGTTGTGTTGGAAGAACAGACACTGTTGCTGGGTTTGAGAGATTGAGAGGCGTCGAAAGGGTGAATCGGCTTCTTGACCGTTAGTTTGGGTGTCAGTGGAGGAAAATATTGATACAGAGGAAGGATAGGAAGGCCGCTGGAAGGATGGTGCAGGAACTTAGGACGTTGCTATTGAGACCCAGAGAAGAGAAGCGACGATATACGCTGGGTCGTTGCAAGATAGGTCGCTAATATCCGTCGTCGAGTGCACGCTTGCGAATAATATTATCAGAAAGCAGCTGGTGTGCATCAAAATGTGAGTGGAGGCAGTCGAAATCGCAGCCAACGCCGTCCATCGATCCTTTGATTCACTTTCGACGAACCTCATCCGGGTTGGACCAGGGTAAGGGGCTCGTCGGAGGTGCAGGGCCTTGTGTAACAACACAGCTAGCCAAGCGAGACAGCGTGGAGTCTTGGCGCCGATGACCCGAAAAAAAGGGTTGTCTCTACCGAGGGCGTGGGTAAGCGTGATAGGAAAAGCAATGAAGAACTAGAGCAAAAAGCAGAGAGTGATCGAACCTGCTGGGGGTCGAACTGACGGCTAAAAAAATTGAGGAATCCGATGCAAGACTAGCAGCTCTGGGACGGTCACTGCGTCCAGTTCCTTCTCCGAGAGCGCGAAGCACGTTTGAGTGGGACATTCTACACCATCGATTCCATTTATATTTTCCCTTCTATCTTGAAATATATTGCTCAAGAAGACATTTTGGCCCACAGAGGGTCACATATCACTTCTGACGTACGCTGCTAAACTCACCAACACCAATCAACTGCTTCCTTCATTTGGCTACGAAACATCGACATTGCACTACCATTCGACTCGTATGAACGCTTTTATCGCCATAATATAAGCCATTTGATATCATCACTAAGTCGCCATGGTCCACAATAAGTTCGGTAAAGCCATGGAACGCCTGGTCACATTCCTCCAGGACAAAGAGAGAAGGGGCAAGAAGAAGGTTGTCAAAGCGAAGAAGCCTCCCAAACCCATGAGTGAGCACCCTTGCAACCCACATTATCAGCTTATGCTGATGATCGATGTGGTAAAGCTCCGAAAACGCTCGCCTACAACGCCCGTACTGCTCATAACAAGCGTCGTAAACGCCTCCAACATGTCGTCAAATACGTACCAGATCGGGACGGCCTACCGCTTGAGAGCGCCAAACAGCTCCAAAAATACATGAGCAACAAAACGAGTCGAGGCAATAAACCATGTGTAGGCAAACCAAAGCTCAAGGACCTCGATGAGCATGCTCGTGCTTATCTCATAAAGATGCTGGAGAAGGACATGGGGGCTGGGTACAAGAGGGAGTTGGCGCGGTTGGAGGCGTTGGAGAGGAGTGAGGAGGAGGAGGTGAGATTTCAGGAAATGGAGATGAAGAGGATGGAGGAGGGGGTTGGGGAGCTGGAGATGCGAGATCGGGAAGAGGAGGAGGAGAAGATTCAGGAGCTGGAGATGAGGAAGGTGGAAGAGGGGGTTGGAGAGCTGAAGATGGATGATCGGGAAGGGAATGTGGACGAGTGGCATGGTGGAGAGGATGTTTGTGGTCGAGACGCTATTTACTCTGGCGGAGGCGTGCTAATGTTGTCGACAAGGACTTCGATGGTCGTAAGAAGCAGCCCCTTTTTACTTCTTGTTACTATTTTCGTACGCATTGAGAATTAGCTACCGCTTGCAACCAGCTTCTTCCCGAACCTTCCCTAACGTAAGTAATGTTCGTTAATGAGGCGGTAAAGCTGTTATAGCCACAAGAAAGGGATCCCCCGAGCCCATACAGATCGTGATCTAAGTCCAGATCGACAAGATGACACGGCAACACAGCGACATCTAGTAGGATCTGGAACGATATGGCTCTTCAGATCACTTAGGAATGGTGGGAAAATACCAGAACAAGCTGACGCCAATAGCCTACCAAAGCTCGTGAAATAAGACACTGATGGTGCTGCATCTAATCAAGGGGTCTTTGTCTAGAAGATACCATACAGCCCGGAAGGATTGTTACTATCGATGGCACATCCTCGACGCATCTCCAGGACTTTTCCAATTACAGATATGATGACCTTTGTCAAAGCCAACACTGGTATAACTTCAGAGAGCAGGATAAAGGGTCCTTGCCAGGAAGGGCTTTCTGTTTGTCATCGTCCAGCTTCTAGAGCTGGCAAGTTGCTCAGGACGGTCAATGTGATACTTTATATACATATCTTCTGCAGCAATGGGAGGAACAGAGAAGAGGTTGGCAGTCTAATAGGCGGCTTCAAATTTGTCATGTGAAGATGGGTTTAAATTGCTTCATAAATCATAGACCTCGAATGTGCCAAGCCGGGCGAGCCGGTAGCGAAGCCCCTTCGGATTAGCCTGGCTGACTCTATACCACTAGCGAGATTAGATCTGGCGTCTTGGCAGCACCATAGACCGACGCAAGCCGCTGTGCTCCATAGAAGAATGGAATTCACCTACTTCTGGTCCACACTTACTTCTGGTTCACGCCCTCCACTTCCGTAACGAACAACTCTGATAACTTATTTTTGCTGTAAGAATTATAGAGTATCTAAATCTGATTAGTTCTTAACGCGGAATATTTCTTATAATTGCCCTGGTTATTGATCTATGAAGGCGGCAGTATTCTGGCCTAAGGGACCCCGGAACGAAACCCCGGAGTACGGAAATGAGTAGCTCCGGGACGCTAGCCCCTTAGGGTTGGACCAGAAGTAAGTTTGGACCAGAAGGGGGTGAATTCTTCTACTTAATCTTTTGTTCTTCATGGTCGCTGGTTCTGGCCATAAAAGCAAGCTTCTTGCTCCATTTCATTGTGGCCTATACGACATGGTGGTACCGCACATAGGATTTGTACAATGCAGACCGTCCTCGCCAAAAATACAACGCTCCTTCGAAGTACCACTTGGCGTCGAGGTCTGTCACCAGCATTACAGCTGCGCAATGCTCTACACCCTATTCAGACACGATGGGGCAGTGTGCTTTCACAACGACCGGGATCAGACCAGTAAGTAACCTCCATGTCAAATCCAATCACAGATTCTGAACATTCCAGCGTCCATTTCCCTGGCGCCGTAAAGAGCAAATTCACCACGCATCTCTCATTCGCTCGTCCAGATACGCTTCCTGCGATGCCGACATATCGAGTGATGGACTCAGATGGCGTAATCGTTGACAAGACCCGAAAGGCTACCGAAATAAGCAATGAGGAGGTTATAACATGGTATAAAAACATGTTGACAGGTCAGCCTAAAACTGGGAGCTGGGTGGCAGTAGTATCCATTTGCTGAAGATCTGTGTCAGGGCCATAGTCAGCATCATGGATCTCATCATGTATGATGCACAAAGGCAGGGCAGGCTGAGCTTCTATATGGTAATTGAACAAATTGAACAGGGTGAGGATTAGAGTCTAACGCTCTTCAGGTCTCTGCGGGTGAAGAAGGAATTGCAGTCGGATCGGCTTCCGCGTTGGTCCCAGAGGATGTTCTCTTCTGCCAATATCGAGAAACAGGCGTTTTTCAACAACGGGGCTTCTCACTCTCAGAATTCATGAACCAGCTCTTTGCCAACTGTAAAGATAATGGCAAAGGGCGCAACATGCCCGTTCATTATGGTAGCAGCAAGCTCAACATTGTACATTCTCCTCTCCTTCTCTCATTTGGGATCGACTTGACTGGAATTAGCACACCATATCCTCGCCACTTGCGACTCAGATTCCGCAAGCCGCTGGGGCAGCTTACGCGCTCAAGCTCCAAGCCATGCAGAATCCGGAGCTCCCTCCTCGAGTAGTAGCCTGCTACTTTGGCGAAGGCGCCGCCAGCGAAGGAGACTTCCATGCAGCCCTCAACATAGCAGCAACACGCTCATGCCCCGTTGTTTTCATCTGCCGCAACAACGGCTTTGCCATCTCAACCACAACCATCGAACAATACCGGGGTGATGGAATCGCAAGTCGCGGTGTAGGCTACGGTATCGACACCATCCGCGTCGACGGCAATGACATCTTTGCTGTGCGCGAAGTCACAAAAGAAGCTCGTCGGATGGCACTCGAAGATAGCGGCAAGCCTGTTTTGATTGAAGCGATGAGCTACCGAGTATCCCATCACAGCACGAGCGATGATAGCTTTGCCTACCGGGCGAAAGTGGAAGTGGAAGATTGGAAGCGGCGAGATAACCCTATCACGCGATTGCGAAAGTGGATGCAAAATCAAGGCATGTGGGATGAGGAGAAAGAGAAGATGGCGAGGAGTCAGATCAGGAAAGATGTGCTCAAGGCATTCGGAGAAGCGGAAAAGGAGAAAAGGGGGCCGTTGAAGAATATCTTCACTGACGTGTATGAGGAGCTGAGTGAGGAGAGCAAGGTGCAGATGAAGGAGCTGGGTAGGTTGTTGGACGAATACCCCGAAGAGTATGATGTGAGCGACTTTCAGGGTGGTAGGAAGGGGTTGAAGGAAGATGAGTGATCGATGTCGAAGGGCATCCTGCTCGGGACGCTGCGATGGCTGGTCACTCTCAGCCATCACCATCTGTCCCATCACGCTCAACACAAATCCTTGTTGATGTGCACACACGGCCAGCCGCCGGTCCTTGCTTTCTGACACAATGGCCAAGTTTCGACGGCATTTGCTGCGAACATCCTCTGCAAAGACACTCAAAGTGGCCTCATGGTCATGGAGAGACGAAGTGGTGTGCCACGCCAGTCTGCTCCATACCCTTTTGACCTCCATATGCCACCAGCAAGGAGAGTGTCAAGTTCTGCAGCGCATTGAAGACGACATTGACCCGGCGCAGTGTGGTCGCATTCGTTCAATTAAGCTCTTACTGTGTATGCGGAGAGCCGAATATCTTCGGCACGATGGTGGCGTGCATGTGCGACCCGAACCGCAGATCCGAATGTCATAATCTTCAAACTCACTTCTTTGAGCAAGTAATCTTCTTACCCTTCACCGATGCTCAGTCATCATGAATGCCACCTTTGCTAGAGTAGTATCGATGGATGACTGCATCGTACTGCGTAGGTCGAAGAGCAAGAGACAGTCTGCTCCAACTTGTCATCATGGGATAGGACTCGTTCGTCCTTCACCGCCAGCCGATCGACACTGCAACGGATATCGAAGGAAGCAATCGGATTGCCCGGCTTTCACCGTACCATACTGATCAGCACGACTATGTAGCCCAGTACAGCAACGTTGAGCAAGCGAAGAAGCGATGATGAAAGCGCAGATGACGAGTTTTGCTGTCGAGCAGTGGAAGATATGGGGTGTTCGAAGACGATATTGATGCTTGCCATACGCTCTGGAGATAAGCGATCAAATCAAGACGGGAATATTGCGGCATTTCCGGGCAATGCCAAGATACAACATATGATAATTGATAACCGTCCGAACACAGCAGGTCCAAGACTCCCGCAGAGAAAGAACAGTTTCAGGGTCTTCGCTCTGGAGTCTTGGCATGAAGACCTTTTCCCTGTCCTTGTCCTCGGTCGCGATATACCCCTGCTCCACGGGGCCGGAGATATACCACAAATAGAAAAGAAGGAGGCGCTTCGGTGTGCGGTATGGTAAGACGGCCGGATAGAGTCATGGTAGCGGCTGTCTCTGTAGCGATGCTGCCGGCATCGAAATTCCAATTGTGCATAATAGCTTCAACCAGCTTTCGAGGCATACTCGCAAGAAACATTGTTTGTATACACGGATTTCCCCATTCCAGCCCTGTGAGCCTGGCCACGCGACAGCAGGATTGCCTTCGACTTAGAATAGGCTTTCCCACCCAATATAAATCTCACACCTCCCCCACCCTTCGCCTCATTTCTCATTTCGTACTGTGTCTGTGTTACGTGGATGATTCAAGGCCTTCACTACTCCCTATTGTTGCCCGCTGCCCCTCGGCCGTTCCTGCCTCCTTGATGGGGTAAAGCTCAGCCGCTCTGGGTTTTTGGCGTTGGGGAACGGCGCTCTATCCAGCATCTTATCTACTGCATATTATCTCGAGCATATTTTGCACAAACTTCCCAACTATATCTACAACTTCCCAGGATTCCCTTCTTCTTGCTTTGATCCGCTCTCAAGCTTGTTCGACTCTTCACTCACCTACCTCGGCTTGGATCCTGGGTGTAGGAACCCCACCGTACGAACCTCGACGCTAAAGGTGCCGACCTTCCTAGACACCCAACCGTGATGTTGATCGAGGGCGAAAAGTTCGCCTGCGAAGCTTGTGTGAGAGGGCACCGAGTCAGTACTTGTCAGCACTCGGGTAAGCCCATGAGGAGCTTTCCCTGGCTCCGACCAGGCTTTCTCGTGGGCGCTTGCTGACAAGAACGAAGACCGGACTCTCACACACATCAACAAGAAAGGAAGACCGGTTTCTCAATGTCCTCACTGCAGAGGCTTGCGCAAGGCGAGGTCGTCACATGTACAATGCGAGTGCGGAGCAAAGCCGCATGCTGGGTCGAAGGAAGAATGCTTCGATAACAAGAGCGACCCGGGCGATTTCCAATCAGACGCTGGCTCCGATATTGGTGCAGTCGAATCGAAGACATGTTGCTGCACTCATGGCATGCGGTGCACGTGCGCTTTGAAGAAGGAATACCTGGATGCCGTACCGGAAATTGTCGATATACCAGTCGTTCCTCCGAGGAGATCAGCGAGCTCTTCAAAGCCTCGTCTACTGAAAGCCGGATCCGAAAACTCACTGACTGTGTTCACAAACGGTCATCACAAGCCAGTTCACAAGCACAACGATTCAGCCCATAAGTGCGGCCTACCGTACAAGATCCCCATACCTCATAGCGTTCCCGGGTCAGAATACGCCCGTCGCTCCACGGACAGCCTGCCTTTGCTTAAGAAGAAAGAGGAGACACACTCCCAGCTTCATGAATCTATTTCTAGTGCTCAGCAAGAAGTACGGCTGGTCAGATCTGAGCATGGATCCCCCGAGCCGAGACCTCGCTCTTACACCAATGGACAAGTACCGCCACTGGACCTTTCATATCGTGCATACAATGAGACCATAGGCCAATTCCCCGATCTGGGGGACTATCCACAATCCCCCGGCGGCTTTGACAACTATTACACGGCGGAAGAGCAACCACCGGTACTTTCCGCAGGGTTAAGCATGCCTCCTGTGGACTGGTCTGCTCTTGACCTCGACAATGGAGCTTTCTCCGCCGCCTACAGCCAACCACCATCATATGCGAGCTTCGACCACAGTAACGTCGGTCAATCAGGGCTCACAACTTCCTCGTCCGGGGAGCTCTCAGACGTTGGAGACTACATGTCGCACAACGTCCAACGCTCTTCCGTTCGACATGGACTGCCATCGTCATCGGCCGACGATCTCAGCTACAATCGATTAAGCTCCTCGTCATTCACCAGCCTCCCTCAGACGTCTATGCTCTCATCCAGCAACCTGAACAGTCTAGACTACGAGACCTTTTTGAACGCGAGTGCGTCTCCAGACGAGTACGAGGAGCCATCCATCGGCGTCCCGACGACCTCGGAATCTTTCGCCAAGCACGCTTTCACCGTACACGACGCTCAGAAACTTGCCCACCCCGATACGCCGACGGAAGCTATGGGGGGCTTGTCGTTACCGGCGGCACCGGAAGAGGAGCATATATGGGCGAAGCGGTTCAGTCCCGAAGCGGGACCGTGCATCAAGCCGGACGAGGTGGAGAATAACCACTGGGGTCAATGACATGGGTGGAAAGGCAGGAGGCCTGCGGGAAGATTTTTATGAGTCAATGATGGATACTCTCCTGGTTTGTGTAGATAGAAGTTCTTTTTGGGGTTTTGGGCGATGTGTGCATTTTCCAGGCGCCGTGTGTTTGTTCATATTAGATAGATGGAAATACGAAAAACCGCCTCATCATGTGCTCCGATCATGGCAGACGTTGGATTTAACATCTTTGGTTTACCTAGGCTACAGACGGACGCGAAGGTTACGGCTCGCGAGGTACGGGAGGGAAGTGGAGCAAGGTGCTTTAGTCAATGTGCATGGAGTGGAATTCATGGGGGTAAAATGCCTCAATTAGCTAAAAGGCCTCATCCGTCTTCGTCTTTCCGCCAATTTTCGATGAAAATTAAAAATGAAATGAAATGGGGTATCTATACTACGAAAGCACGCTTTCCACATCCATATCGCCGCGTAGGATATCGCCACAGTGGTGAGGTTGTTGCCATCTTTCCCATTATCCGTGCCAACATCTTTCCAACGCCCATTCTTAGATCCTAGACCCCCGCAGCGACCGTACTCTCTTAGGACCTCATCTCATCTCATCTCTCAGCTCAACTCATGCCGCGAGGCCAGGCTAGGCTAGGCCAGGCTAAGATGAGATGGAATAAGAGAAGATAGGGAATCCTAAGCCCTCTTCTTCCCGCTCGTGATGCCTCCGCCTTGGTTCTTCTGGCGGTAGGCGGAGTAGCCGACGTAGGCTGCGGCTAGGAGGCCGATGATTACGATGTTGCCTGTGAAAGAGGGAGGAGTTAGCGGGTGGTTGGTTGGTGGTTGGTGGGGTTTGGATTTGTGGGGAGGGGGGGATGGGGGATGAGGATGTTGGGGTGGTTGATGGGATGGATGGGAAGGGAGGGTGGGGGAGTGTAAGGGAAATGGTGGAGGTGGGAAAGAAGGGGAAAAGAGAAGGTGAGGGTGTATAGTTGGAGGATGGGGGGAGGTGAGATAGGTATGGATTGGGATGGGGGAGGGAATGCGGAGAGGGATGGGGAAGGGGGGAGGTGGAAGGAGGGGGATAAAAAGGGGGATGGGAAAAGGAGGAAGGGGGGGAAAGTGGGAGGATGATGTGGGGATGTATACGTAGATGGGAGATGATATGGGTGGAGACATAAATATGGAGAGACGTAACGTAACGAGACGAATAATTAGAACGGGAAACGCGTACCAAGAATAAACCCGACGGCACCGCTCATAAAGTCGATGATTGAACTGAGGATGTTCTGGAAGAGGTGAAAGATTGACTGGAGGGTGGAGATGAAGAGGTTGAAGACCGATTGGAAGGCGGAGAGGATGGTGCTGAAGATGCCAGCGATGATTTCGTAGACGGAGGTGAGGAGGTGTTGGATGCCGGATGTGAGGCCCATTTTCGCTGGATTATGGGGGGGAAATGGATTCTGGTGAGTTTAGAGGATGGTTGTTGGGGATGTTTGAATATGGAACTGCGTTGGTGGATGGTTGTGATGGGAGAGAAAGTGTGGCTGATGATTGTTGAAAGGTGTGATTTGGTAGGCGATGGTATATGAGGTGAACTTTGTATGCCAGTAAACAAACCATATCAAGGTTTGGGGATCGGCATGACGGGGAATGACGCATTTGGTACCAAGTCACGTGCTCGATCTCGATTGAGCGGCGCTAGTCTACCGGCATGGCTAAACTTCGGCGTTTGGCATGACCACGAACTTTTTCTTTGGGGGATCATGTAACGCATCCTTTATCGCAATGGCGGAGGTGAAAGCGGGAGTAGCCAGGTCCTGGGCTGAACAGCTTGCAGATTTGGATGATCCTACTCCACAGGGTAACGTTAAAATCCAATTATCGTTGCCCCTACACTGCTAATACTCAATTGCAGAGCTGGATCCCGAGAACAATGAACCACTACAGAGTGGCTCGGAGGATGAGACCAGTGATTCGAATGATGCCCGCGCACATTATGTGACTGTTGGGTACAGAGGCTTGCCCCAAACCTAATCATTGTTCTCTGACAAGAACCAGGAAGAGCAAGCTTCGCGAGCAAAATGACCCTCAACCGGACCTCGGAGTACAGTATGCTGGCTCGAAGATCAGCCGCGACATTCTCGACGCGGAGAACGACGATGGACCGTTTGATCAAAGAAGCGACCAAGACGAGTTGGGCAATGAGGAATTTGCTGATCCAGAAGATGATCTAGGAGGTCAAGTCATGGATAAAGACGATGAGATCGATAGCGACGAGGCGTTCGTAAGTGGAGACGAGCAGAATTTCGAAGGCTACATTTTCCGAGGTAGCAAACAGACCATATCAAACCACGAAGAAGCGCGCTTCCAGGACGGGGATGTAGATGATCTGGACAGAGGAATTGAGAATGAGGATAAAGATTCTTCTGCTGCTAGCTTCGAGGACTTGGCAAGTGGCTCAGACCGGCACAAAGACGACACCTTTAATCAAATGGAAGACGACGACGAAGAACAATCCGTGGGGAGCGACAGTGATGACAGTAGCAACAGCGACGAGTCCGATGAACCCAAGGCAGATGACCGAGCAGCCCTCCGCAAAATGATGGCCGAAGAACAGAAATCAGTCGCAGCATCGTTTTCGAAAGCTTTAAAAGCAGACATTGAGAAAGGCCGGGCCATCAAAAAGCAGCGCACAACCTTCGACACGCTACTAAACACACGAATCAAGCTACAAAAAGCACTCATTGCTACCAACTCCATGACCGCCGTAGCATCAACCCCACCCGACCACACGGAATCGATACTTGCTGCAGAGACCGCGGCGCTAAACCTATGGAATACCCTCTCCTCCCTCCGCTCCTCGCTGCAAATTCCAATCTCGAAAAAACGCCCCTTTTCCGCAACATCCTCTTCCACCTCCTCAGATCTCTGGACCCACATGAAAGCTCAAGAGGACTCCTTCATCCCCAGCCGCCGAGCGAACCTAACAAAATGGTCGCAAAAAACCAACCCAGCCACCGCCCTCCCACGCGCCAACAGATTCTCACAAACACCAACACAGCAACCCCTAACCACCATCCTAGACCAGCACCTCTCAGGCCCCAACCGCGAAAAACTCTTTTACAAGACCAAAATCCCCCGAAGCTGTGCCCCCCTCCAAGCCTCATCCCGCACTCCCCACGACCCATCCATCTACGACGACGCAGACTTCTACACCCTCCTCCTCCGCGACCTAGTCGACCAGCGCATGGCCGACCCCTCCACATCCACATCCACACAAAATACACAACCACTTACTGCTACGAACGGTCTTGCGACTTTACCGCCTCTGCCTAGCCAGCGCGATCTGAAGGTGAGGAAACAGGTGGATACGAAGGCTAGTAAGGGCCGGAAGATGCGCTATACGGTTCATGAGAAGTTGCAGAATTTTATGGCGCCGGATGATAGGGGGAGGTGGGGGGAGAGGCAGCGGAATGAGCTTTTTGCGAGTTTGTTGGGGAGGAGGGTGGGGTTGGGTGAGGATGAGGGTGGGGATGGGATAGGGGATGGGATAGGGGATGAAGTTGGTGAGGGGAATGAGGGGGGGTTGAGATTGTTTGGATGAGGTGGATATGGTTTTGAATCTTTGTCGTGACATTCGCCATATAGTGTATTGAGACATGTTTAACGTGCTTTGGGAAGCGTATGATGGACTTGAACTTCCAAAGATCTCAGGCTGAGATCAATATACCGAGTCCACTTGAAGCCCAAATCTGTCTTTCCACGAGCTTAATATCTCACCCCCTACTCCTCCACCCCCTCCTGACTCAAATCCAACTCCAACCCACCAGGCGGTCCAAAATAACTATCATTCATCAAACTCTCCGGCAAAAGCTGACTATCAGTCAACCTCACCCGATTCCACTCAAACCCCACCCACATATCCGCCACCTTGCCGCTCTCCAACGGCGACGAACGAGACGGCGGCATAGGCGGCGGCGACGATGGGAACGCTAGCGATGACATAGATGGCATTTTGCGTGGAGATGGCTGCGTTATGTCTTCTGTTGTTGCTTGGGAGGGCGGGACGGGGTGCTTGAATGGGAATGGGGTTGGGGTTTGTGGGAGGATTTGGGTTGGGATCGTTAGGGGGGCGGGCATTGAGTGGGATTCTGAGGCTGAGAGGGGGGGTGGTGAGGGTGTGGGGGCGTTGTTGTTGTCGTCGAGGGTGTCGATGGGGGTGTCTGCGGGGTTGTAGGGATGCCATGCGTTTTCGTACTGGGAGTCTGTTTGTAGACCGCCGACGGGCTGTGTGGCGCGTTGGAGGTCGTCGGAGAGTTGGGCGGATAGTTCTTCTGATTCCGAGCGTTCCTTGTGGGGGGTGATGATTCCGTCTTTGGAGCTGTTGAGCAGTGCCGGTGGATTGGCTGAGGTTCTTCGGCCTTCTGTAGAATTTGGGGTGGAATCGCACGTATCGTGCTTGGAAGTCTGTCCACCCATATCTGTTTCACCAGGTACGGGACCCTGAACCAAGTCTATGCTCTCAGTTTCGGTATTTTCACCATCATAAACGCAATCTGAATCAAAGATATCGTTCGAATATCTTGCAGCTTCAGTATGAGTCGAACGACTGGCTTCGGAATCTCGCTGCTGGCTTGAATCTAGTACTTCACCAGAACTTCTCCATCCAGGATCCATTTCAATCGTAGACGAATGAGGACGGTCGTTCTCCACAAGGTCTTCCGGCTCGCCAGTTGGAAGCAAGGGTTCAGTACTGGGTCCGATCCGTGTACATATCGGACTGTCCTCTTCTTTGTTCTCCATGCTGTCCTCCACCTCCAGTTTTCTTGGCCATAAGACGCCCTGTCTTGTAGATGTTACGGGCAGATCAAGATTTGCAGACCTATCTTTCAGCGGTGATCTTGAGTGAGATCGCGCTGATCTTCGGCTCTGCGTGGAAAGAGGAGAGTCTGCCGGCGACTGTGATGAGGGAATCTCTCTCTTCCTCCAAGTCCGAGGGGTCACTGGTGGGGGCATAAGTGTGGCAGCCGCTGTCGGGTGAAGGTTTGGAGGCTTGTAAAATCTCAACGTGCCTGGTGACTCAACGTCTTCGTCCTTCACTTGAAGCTGAGGCTCTGTGTTTGCAGATTTTCGTGCCGAACTCCTTGTCATCATCTTCCGAGTTGATATTTCTTTTGGCTCCGCAGCCTTCACCGGAGTGATCCGCCTCCGCTTTCTCCCCACAGGCGAGACAATGTAGTTAGGCTCCTCTTCTTCATTGTAATAGCTCTGCTCTTCATCTTCGTCGGTCTGAAGAGCCTCGTCCTCGGACTCTGGATGATATATGGCACGGAACGGGTTCATCTGCGTGATTGTCTGCTGGTATCTGGGGGGTGCTGACCATCTTGGCTTTTCTCTGATAGTCTGCTTAGGTGCTGGATACTGAGCTTGCTTGGAGTTGGGCACTAATTCGTAGCTCTTGCCGCTTGACTTTCGTTTCTTCGATCTCACCGGCATGTTTGTGGTTCGTGATTTGTATATAACAGTGGCCGCTAGTTGTGTTGAGCGCTATGAGCGCTATGAGCGCTATGAGCGCCTTGAGCACCGTGAGCGCCAAGCCCTTCTCAACGCGGCAGACGCGCTCGTGACGTCGTTCAACTTATCGCCAGATAAGTATCTACTCGTCGAATTCAGTATTGATTTGACAGCAAAGAGCTCTGCGGCCTTGACCTACCAAATGATGTTATCTGCACTACGTTACCCTGAAGAGCAGACTTCGGGGTGCCCATATTTGGTACCATAAATTTCTCCAATTGAAACTATTACTGCAGGCAATCGGGGGGTTCATTTCATTTTGTTCCTGAAGAGCAGGATTATGTGACCTCATCAAGCGTCTAGTCAATACTTCGGTGGTCATGGCCCGCGGTAGGAGAGGCGCCAAGTCCGGCAACACTCGAAAACCTCCAGCAAGCGGAGATGTGCCAGATGTGTACAGGGAGATGCTAGCTGATGCTGTTATCTCGTCACCTACACAAAGGAGTGAAGAGGGTCGACCCGTAAAGCGTCGTCGAGTCGGCGGGCGTATCGTCACTCAGGCCAATGATGGAACTCCTTCTCACCAATCCGATCACAGCAGCAAGGGCGCAGAAATTAGCGACTTCGATGATTTGGTCGAAGATCTCGGATCTATCCGGCAGCAGATAGTGCAAACAGACTCGGAAGACTCTGCAGCTAGTGACATGGATTGGGAAGAGGTCGAGATCAGAGATCACGAAAAACAGAAAGACACGCCAGAGCCTGAAGACGCCGACAGTGGACTGCTTAACCTTGTATTAGGAGGCGACGATAGCGAGCACCACACCTCATCCTATAGGAAAGTAAAGCGCAAGCCAATGACGGTAGAAGACAGGAAGCTTAGGCTGGAGATCCATAAAGTGCATCTTTGCAGTCTTCTTGCTCATGTTTATCTTCGGAATCACTGGTGTAATGATCTCGGTGTTCATGTATGCGTCCAGCCCTTTGTCTCTATATCTTCGTCTGCTGAAGATGTCATTCTTAGACAAGCATGGGAAGGCTTTTGACACAGAAAAATATATCTTACCTCAACCCAGACGAGGATAATTCGCAATTTCAGCGATCTCGATCGTTCATGGATGGCTTGACGCAAGCCAGCGACGCTTTCAAACGCGAATTCGTGATAACCTCACGAGGCATGGCTAAACCAAGGTGGGCAGACAGCCCAGAGACACTGGCACTTGTATGCTCTCTTTGAATTCCCTATTTGTTGTTGCTGCCGTGTGTACACGAAGATTGTGCTTATATCCCTTCTCCAGCTGCAGCCGCCGGATGATATCGACCTCCCAATGCAGCTTTCAGACTTCCGCGAGGCTGCCCATCATTTAGAGGCTTCACGTGATGTTGGTGCACAACTCTTTTGTGCTATGTTACGTTCAGCTGGTGTAGATGCAAGGCTTGTTTGCTCGTTACAGCCGCTTCCATTCCAGCCATCCCAGAAAGTCGAGCTGCACGAAGTAAAATCACATGCAAGACGATTAGCTGAGAAAAAGGCTCGCGCTCCAAGTCATGCTGAGGCAACAATGGCTATGCCTAGTACTACTGAATTCACTAGTTATAGTTCAGGTCTAAGTCGTACTGAAGACACGACAGCGTCAGAATCACCACAGATAATACAAATAGCGTCATCAACGAAACCTCTTCCATCCAGAAGTCAGTGCAACTATACCATGTATAAAACAGCCAAGCTAATGATAACAGAACGACGGAAACCCATCCGAGAATCCAAGTATCCCATTTACTGGGTTGAGGCCTTCAATGAAGCAGTGCAGAAATGGGTTCCAGTAGACCCCCTTGTCACCCAGACCATCGCGAAGCCTTCTAAATTCGAGCCACCTGCAGGCGAGCCGGATAACCGGTTAAGCTATGTGATAGCTTTCGAAGATGACGGATCTGCTCGTGATGTCACCAAGCGATACACCAAAGCCTACAATGCCAAAACAAGGAGAGAAAGAATTGAAGTGGCAAATGGTGGAGGAAGGTGGTGGCGGAGAGTACTGAAGATGTACAAAAGGCCCCACAGCTTCGACCGAGATCAAGTCGAAGACGCAGAATTAGCTTCAAAAGAAGCCGCAGAACCGATGCCTAGGAACGTACAAGATTTCAAGGATCATCCGTACTATGCCTTGGAGAGACATCTGAAAAGACAGGAAGTAATCCACCCGAAACGAGAAGTTGGTAAGGTGGGGGCTGGACGAGCTGGCAAAATCAGCTCATTGGAGTCAGTATTCCGTCGTAGAGATGTCCAGATGGTCAAAAGCGCAGACAAATGGTACCGACTAGGTCGAGAAATCAAGGTTTGCAACAACTTAATCCATACCAGGCCTGCCCTTCGAGCTAACATACATTTTACGACTAGCCTAGCGAGCAACCTCTAAAACGTGTTCAAGCGCGGAAAAGTCGAGGATTGAGCTTAGATCCTGAGGACCAGAACGTCGCAGATGAGGATAACGCGGGGACTGCGCTCTACGCTGCTCACCAAACGACAGTCTACTCGGCGCCTCCTGTGGTGAACGGCCGAATCCCGAAGAATGTCTACAGAAACCTTGACGTCTATGTTCCAAGCATGGTGCCTTCGGGCGGAATTCATATCCCGCACCCAGAGACTGCGCGAGCGGCCAAAATTATCGGTATCGACTACGCAGATGCTGTTACTGGCTTCGTATTCAAGGGTAGACACGGTACTGCCGTCACAAAGGGGGCTGTGATAGCCGTTGAGTATAAGGAGGCAGTGGAAGAAGTCATCAAAGCGTTTGAAGACGATCGAGCAAGAGCGGAAGAAGATAGAAGAAGCCTCGAGGCGCTGAGAATGTGGAAGAGAATGCTGGCCGGTCTAAGGATCATGGAGCGGATCGAGGGTTATAATGTGGAAGGCGAACGCGGTGAACGAGAAATTGCCATGCAAGAAGGAATGAAGAAAGTTGATGAGGAGGACGATGAAGGCGAAGGAGGCGGCTTCTTACCTGATCGAGATGCCGCAATTGACTTTCAGCCTACCGCCGGGAGTATTCCAGCTGAAGGCTGGGCCAACATGGTTGATGACGACGATGGTGGTGGCTTTTTGCCGGAAGACTGCGATGAAGCATCGCCCGCACAACGTGAAATCGACCCGCCACGGCCAAGAGATCATTTCATCAACAACCTCGAGGACGATGACGGTGGCGGCTTCTTAGTCAACGACGGTGACGCGGACGCCGAAGAAGCATTGCGGGAGATCAATGCGGCATCTCGTTATCCTTCGCAGTCCATCAACCGAGTCATGGAATATAATCCCGCAGTCCATGATGACCAAGTGGATTCTCCACAAGCTGGTGGTTTTTTGCCAGACGGCGCCGTATCATCGAATGAGCCTACCAGCAAAACCATCAATGAACCAGCCATCAAGCCGATGCCGATGCCGACCACCATCTCAACAAGCAAGCATAACCCACACCCAGCAATCCCAGATCCATCAAACCAGGAAGCGACGACGTCTCAACAACTATACGAAACCCCGAACATACCTCCACTCCCCACCATAACACAAAACACCGCCCCCCCCACTCCACCCAACCTCCCCACATCGCAGCATGCGAACAACCCACCACCCGTATCCTCGTCAAAGAATCCACCACCCACATCCATCTCACCAACCAAATCCTCATCCTCATCCCCCTCACCCCCCTCATCACCCGAACGAGACCGAGAAATCAACGAATCGCGCTTGGAAGCCGAAAGCACAAGCTCAAGCTCGAGTGAAGAGAAGGGTTCACTGCTATCACATGATCCCGATGACGAGGATGCGGAGCCGGAGTGGTTGGTGTGAGGGTTTTGTATTTCTGAGTTTGTTGGGGTGTTTGTGGTGTTTTGTATGGGTTGGGTTGGGTTGAGTTGGGTTGAGTTGAGTTGAGTTGAATTGAATTGAATTGGGAGGTGGAGGTGGAGGTGGAGGCGGGGGGGGGAAAGGAGGTGGGGTGGGGTTGAGAGTTAGAGAGGAAGGGTTTTTACGTTGTTTTTGATTGCTATATATAAACCCAATATCTCGGGGCGTTAATTCATAATGTGCTTGAAAGGCGTAATAACTGAGGCCGCTCCATCTTCCAGAGAGACTTGTACCCGTTCCACGGCGTTTCACTCCAGCCAAGCCTTTTCCATCCAATACATCTGCTTTCCAGGGGGAAATGACATGTTCCATCTTCCCGAAGACACGCCAAATACACGCCATCAAGGTGGTTACTCAAACACGACCCTCCATCCCCTTCTCCCCACCCCCTTCATCTTCCACAGCGACGAGATTGACGCCTCGATCGGTATTCGCCAGCCTGACGGTAATACCTCGAGCCGTGCGCTCCATCTCACTGACTGCCTCCAATGACCGGTTCTCATGCAGACGATTCGGATCTTCCAGACCATGGAAGATGAATGCCAGTGGGGACGACTTCCATATCTGCGCCCTCTCTCCCGTCGGCCTGGTCTCGATTACCATGGCGGTGAAGAAGATGATTGTCAACAGCACCAGGATAGCAGGAAGCGCCAACCAGCCCCACCGTACTTCGAGGCATGTGTCATTGTGCATCACGACACCCAATGCTGGCTTACTGTGGTTCGCTTGGCCGTTTTGACGGACCAACGTAGTCATGGAATCGGAGATATTATGGAGTGTACTGTTCACACGGTCGAAACTGATGTTGCCGTAATTGTAGATGGTCTGCAGGTTTTGCGGGCCGCTGATACGATCTATCTGGCCGTTCGCGTCCCTGAATCCATAGATGGTGCCATTGAGGAAGCCAGTGAGATAGTTAGACCAAAGGCTCATTCCGAGATATTGATCGTAGGCGTACAGACATCTGTTCGATAGCATCGACGAGGGATACGAGGAGTTACTGACTATGGTCGGATCGAATGTCAAATTATAGGACAGCCATCGGGTGTTCGGGTGCATGACGTATCCCTCGCCAACCAGTGAACTCCGCTCGGACGGGGTCAGGCATTCTGTATCGACGATGGCAAGGTAGTGTAAACCGCGATTCCCCAGCGTGTTGAGTGACATGCCCCACATGTTAAAACCTGAATCTGATACCGCACTCTCATAAAACAGTCCATTGGACATCAGAGCGTTGTCTGCAAGATATCGGAGTCAGCATTCACCAATTGAAGGACGAAATCTGAGAAGAATGACGAGACTGGAGACTGGCATTGGGAAAGAATCTATCGCTTACAGGTACGCACACATGGTTGTATAATGCAGCTTGCTGCACCATAGCCTTTGCATTGCCATGTATCATCATCTGGTTGACAGGTCTTATTCAAGGCAGACGAATGGGCGGCACTGACTGGGTCTCGAAAGTGGGGATTTCGCCCTACGATGAGTTCCATCACATCACCATGTCCTTGATTTCGTTCCACAGTAGGGACGCTATATGTATGATTCATTGTCGCGAGGTTGCACATACTAACGTCTGACGTGGCTCCGTTGGGGGCAATGGTCCCAGTGGAATTGACGAAGGTACCAGAAGGGAGGTAGGATACGAAGCTCTCCAATGACTCTGTGAATCCACCTCCATTCCCCAAGTATTTGCTGCTGGCATTGTTGAAGATGAATTTGAGATCATCTGTGACGTCTCTGCAGCCGCCGCAATACCCGACCGTGCTGTACTGGCCCATGAACGTACAATTCCCTGTTGGGCAACTGGGAGTCACGCTGCCGCCAGGGGAAAAGATGCCCGCGTTTATGGCAGACTGTAACGTAGGCGGAATATTGATGGCTCCAGCGCCGATATGGGTACCACCGGAAACGTAGAAATTCGTTCGAGGTATTGTGGCCTGCTGACCCTGAACAGCTAGGCTGCAGCCATAATAGTGAATGATCTGTTGTGCGAAAGGATCGATTACAAGCATCAGAATGGTAATCAAAGCTCCACAAGAGGACAAGGGATGTCGTAGGCCAAGTTGCCAGAGAAGTTTCAGGGCACCCAGAGGTCCGCGACTAGCTGAGTCATAGTTCACAATGTCTTCCAGAGGCCGGTCATTTCTGAACCATCGCCATTTGAGCTGACCTGCCCGATTCAAGGTTTAGCGCCATTCCTCAAGCAACCTGACCAGAAGCGGTGGGTGGACTAAGCATCTACATTTTTTGAAGGACTATTCATGTCGAAGTTGGAATGCTAAGTTCCTATGAAGGAAATCTCACACATCCAACACATGAAAAGGAGAGGAAGAAGCCTTTGTCAAGGGTGGACGTACCGAGACCCTCTGCCGTCACCAGCAGAACCGTTGCCTTCAGAATCACCACGTAGATCGAGATCAAGGAATTGACCGAGATGTTGTAAGGCCATTGCGGCAACGGCTTGTCCTGATGGGGACGCAAAGTAACGATGATTGCTAACAGAGCCAAAACAAAGATGAAGCAAGCACCAATCTCAAGCCACCAGTTCCTAAGGAAATGCGCACGACGTCGGGCGGGTAGCGCTTTTGCTTTGGCAGATTCAAGGTTTGAATCTTGGGTGCTTCCCAATGAATTTCGGCGCAAGAGTTGCTGCGTTGTTGGGGTAGGTTCAAGATTCGGACTCCTTCCGGTTGTGGCCTCGAGGTCACTTATCTCACTTGCTTCGCTGCCGTGGGAGCCTCTCGACCGATGGCGACGGTGATCCCGAGGTGATGGTGATGTACCCTCCATGTGTTTGGTTTCTGGCAAATTCGCTCAGACAGTATGGACAGGGCTAATGTTTGGTCCCGCATTCTATCTTAGGTAATGTTTGGATATCCTCGATGAATGGCAGCGGAGGCGAGGAACCTCATTCTTTTCTAACAGTATGCTTGAAGAACGAAGAGAGGATGAAGTTCGTACCCTTTGGTTATCAAGGCCGTGCCTCCTGGGCCTAAATTTGGATGGAAGGATTCGCTCAGCCCCCGCAGCACATTATTGTCCCGGCAGAAAGTAGGGCCGTTATGAAGATGATGTAGCAGGGAATCTTGACAAAGAGTACCCTGGGACATCATGTAGAGCGACTGCTGCGAGTCTCAACCCCGTCCAAGAGTCAGTTCCTGGGAAACTAGTAAATAAAGTACCCAGCCTTGAGCTAGCTTTAATCAGAATAGCTTTAGATATATTCTAGCGTGTCTTGGCGCCGACATCGATCAGCACACTCCACTGTCACGACTGGCAACTAAATTCAAGCAACACATAGTCTACCAAACACAGAAGTCGTGCTCCTGCTATTCAGTCATTGTCTTGTTCACCAGGTTGGCATGCCTGATGAAAAGTGAAGATCCCCGTGGCTGGGACTAGCAAAGCCCTTCTGCAGCAGCCGAACAACGAACGATGGACCCAGGCTACTCGTTTTCAGAGTTTGTTTACTCTACGCTTAATAAGCCTTTCATGTTGCAATACTGTAATGCTGGCTAACGGCTTTGGGCACAGGCTCTAAGACGCGGAACTGTTACAACATATATCTGCGAAGGGCCAGGGTTTTGCCTTAGATTTCCCATATCGTTTCAGGGATATCTTCTATAATGGTAGGGCATTCGTTTCAGGGGAGTCCTGCCAAGGTGCTAGCCGAGATTCCTGAAACGAGTAAGGTACCCATAGCGCCAATGAACATGTTTGCTTTTATCCAGCCTCACGACAATAAAACTTTCCTCATTTCTCAAATCATCATGTTCTTCCGGAAGTATTTCCTGCAATTGAAGACTCGACAGTAATATTCGATGCACATGATCAGCGGGTGTACATGAGAATCGAGATCCTATTCTGAACCTACTTTATTCTTCGAAAGAGGCAATGCGTCAGAAGCTCCATTAAACTCATGGGGCGAGTTGACCTAAGCGTTCCGAATTTGTACAGGGACTCGGCGAATACTTTGCTGGCCCTGCTAGCCTGCTCAGGATGGGCAATTACAAGGTTGGCATTCGCAGACCCGAACGCCGCTTCAGAAAGAAAGGGACTATACCCGCTCGTATGCCATGCGCTTCCATCATTCAGATCGCCGCCAATATAGAGGAGCGGGAACTACATCAACGACAGGTCGACTTTTCGAATAAAATCCCGATGCCAGACGTGGCTAATGCTCGTCATTGTCCATGAGTCGCTCATAGACAGCATTGTAACAGAAGCATGGCAACCTCAATGTTAATCTTATTCCTCGGTATGAATCTACCAGCAGTCCTATCCGCCTCGCTGCTAGCTGCGCAATCAATCCAGCCTGCCTATAATGGGGATGGCCCTGGCTTGCCAACCATACTCAACCCTTCGCTGAACTTGACTGTTCCGACATTCACGGACATTTCATCCTTAGGGGATCTTCTGTACAACCCGATCGTACGGTGTTATGAACAGCCGGCTATGCCACAACGCCAGTACCTCCCCATAGTAAGTAACAACTCCCCAGCCCATCGATCTCTCACTGCGCATCATTCCTCTCTCTCTCAATACACCATTCGGCATCCCCCCCAAGACCCTCAACATTGGACTAAGCGAGCACCAGGTCCTCGAGGACTGCTACCCAATCTTCGCCTCCATCTTTCTCTCACCAGACTTGCTATCGGACATCACATACACGCCCGGTGAAAGACCCTACCAACGGCAAAATGGCAATTGTATCTTCAGGATGGTCGCGGGCGCGGGCGCTGTCCGGCAGTCGTTCAGAGAGGTGGCGATGGGTGTAAATCTGGCTCACGTGCTGAGGGGGTGCGTCAGGGCTGAGACGGGGTATCTGGGTGGGTTCGTAAAGATGAGGAAAGATCATCAGACTACGGAGTGGCTCCTTATTATTTTTGCTGCGGGACTGTCAGAGGCTTAGGGTTCAATATCCGTATTGTTCTTGAGCACAATGGTTGTTGTTGATGTCGTTGTTGCTGCGCTGATTGAGTCTGAGTCTTACCTCATGCCGGTGGCAGTAGTGATAAGCTTAACCGGGGGAGCAATCTTGCAAATAACAAGGGGTGAGTGATGCTCTAACAATCCGTTTCGAGTGAGGAGTATAGCCCTGCTGAACGAATCCCCTCAACAACACCCCCTCAAAACCCAAAGAGTGAGCCGTATCACATGGGGAACGAACCAAAATATCACGTATAGACTTCCAATCCTCCGGATCCATCTCTTATTGCACCGCCTCGAAAAAACAAAGAATATTTCAGAACAAATTCCCTCACCGGGCGTCGAACCTTTAACGGGGCAAAAAGCTCGGGACATCTTGTCCCTACGAAAACCCCGAAGGCGTTTTACAACTGTGTAGATAACGGCCGCTTGTCGTTTGTGTAGTCTAGTGCTGCAGCATTAGGTCCCCCGGGGGACAGAAGTTTTAGCTTTATTTTGATATCTGAATCAGAATGAGAAGGGGTGAATAACAGCGCACTTCTCACCCCATATTTGGAAGGGATATTCAGTCACGGAGGTATGGCAAGCAAAGAAGTGGGTTCATTCAGTCATTTATTCGCAAGCACACTTATCACCGCCTCCAATACCCGCTCATGTACCGCCTTCGGCGCAGCCACCACGCCCTTATTCTCACTCAGCGTCCGCCCCTTGCTGAAATCCAACCGCCTCCCCTCCGCATCCGTCACATGTCCGCCCGCTTCCCGCACAATGAGATCGCCCGCAGCGTGATCCCATATCTTCTCTTGATAATCGGCTCGCACTGGCAGTCTCAGATACAGATCTCCGGCGCCCCGAGCGATCGAGGCGTATTTTGCCTGCGAATCCATTCTTACACTGTCTCTGGTGATGCCTAGTTTTTTGGCGATGTTGGCTTGGTCGCTGTGGGAGGAGTGGCCGGCTTCGACGCTTTCGCAGAAGGTGGCTTGGGTTATGTCTGGGACTTGTTTCATGTGGATATGTTGACCGGGCGATAGGACGCCTCGGCTTAGAGGTCGGCTTGTGGCTCCACCCCCTAGCGAAGCGGAGAATAGCACGCCTCTTCCTTCACCGTTGCCGACGTCTGCGGATAATGGCGCTGAGTCGTCAATTGGTAGGTTCGGACAGCCCAGTACGCCGACCTTGACATGTCCGTCATCGATCAGAGCGAGGCAGACGGCATATTGTCCACCTCTCAGGAAGCCCTTCGTGCCATCAACAGGATCCAAGGCCCATATTCTCCCGCTTCCGCCGCCAGCACCCTTGCCCTCGTCAATACTCTGTAGCATCTGCCATTCGTCCTTTATCGGACCTCCAGTCACATCCTCAGACGCTTCGTCATCTAACCTCGTTTCCTTCACAAGCTCCCATATTTGATGTGAAAGCTCCTTGTTCTCTCGTAGCGAGCTAGCCTCCTCCTCGCCTACGATCTCGTCTGTAGGGAAGTTCTTCCGGATGGCATGTATAATTAGAGCCTGGGCTCCAAAGTCACCGATTGTGACTGGCGACTTGTCATCTTTCGAGAGTGTCCCTTTGGTCTTTTCGTGGAACACTTTCTGGGTGAGGATGCAAGCTCGTTGAACTGCAAATTCGGCGACACGCAGTTCCTTCCGGTAAGCGTGCATAGTGATCTCCTGGTTAGATGGTATGGGAGTGGTGGATAAGAAATGTCGTGAAAGGAGAGTAAGGCGATGGGGTAGGAGAAGGAAACTTTTCAAGGCCAGGATTATGAGAGGTAGAAGTAGAATGAAGATGAAGCGTTTTGAGTATTTTATTGAACCTGCCCTGTTTATATTCATGCGGCGAGTTTTTTTATAACGTAGAACTATGCTGGGACCATGGAACAATATTGCTGTAAGAGGAACTTAGTCTGAGCTGGAGGAACGGGTTATTGATTCAAAGCTGGGGAAAGATGAGGTAGGAAGAGGAGAGAGACGATATGCTTGGTGCGGTAGGCCGACCTGGCTGACCAAGGATACGATCAACTTTTGCTTCAGATACTAGCTGAGTAGGAAGCAATGTACGATCAGATGTACCTTGACTCTTGTAGTCCGGCAGCAATAGTAGTTGGATCTAAGCGCGTTAAGCGAGCCTTCAACGACGCCGCAATCGATCGATGTAGTTATTCAGTTAAATAATTGATGGCCTTACTTTCAACTTGCACGCTACCTTTGCTTTTGCTTGCTTTTAGAGATGCCTGCTATGGCTCTCAGTACGACGAAGCGCAAATTCCACAAGATCCTTGACTCCATCTCAAACGCGTCTAGCACATCGCTAATCGCAAATAACGACAATTACAATGCCTCTACCACTACACTTCCAACAAGCATGGACCCTCCTATGAAAAGGTCTCGAGTCGCCCGGCCCTCGTCTGCCTACACATCCACAAGTACGAGCTTGGCGACAACACCAGTTGCAAAAAGTCGGCCATCGTCGGTTATTCACAAGCCTGCAACAACAGCGATGAACGGTGAGCGCAAGCCCCCAAACTTCGCGCCTTGGGACCGAAGCCAGTTTCTGGAGAGGCTGCAGACCTATCGGCACGTGGATAAGTGGATGAGCAAGCCCGAAAAGATCAATGAAGTGCAATGGGCCAAGCGCGGATGGTCCTGTGTTGGAAAAGAACGGGTTGGCTGTGTCAGAGGCTGCGGAAGAGAGGTTGTTATTCTGCTCGAAAGTGATCCGGAAGACAAGGAGAACGCAGGCGAGAAGACAGCTGAGCAGGAGGAAAATGAGGAGGACGAGGATGACTGGCGAGAAAAAGCACAGGCGCAATTGGTTGAAAAGTACGCTGAAATGGTCACCTCTGCTCATGATGGAGGCTGTTTGTGGCGGAGGCGGGGTTGTGACGGTACGCAAACAACAACGAACAGATGATGTCTCTGCTAAAGGATTCTGAAGATACTATCCAACGTTTGCCTCTGGCACATCAGCGGACCGCAATGGACAATCTACGCGCACGATACGTATCGCTTGTGGCTATGGCCTCAGATCTACCTCCAGATCCGTCCATACCCGAGGATGTGGACCTCTCGAGCATCCACAAGCAAATACTGCCTTTCCTACATCCACCTCCGACGAAGCCACAACAAGAAGCCAACCAGGATACCCGATCGCAACCCACAGATCCTCCCCGAGATCCCGAAGTCTCTCCGACCCTCAATCACTCAGCCCTATCGCTCGCGCTCTTTGGCTGGCAAGCTGAGGAAGGTCACGTTCTAGGGCTCGCGACTTGCACGGCTTGTTTCCGGCGCCTTGGCCTCTGGTTATTCAAACCATCTACCGATCTCTCGACTTCCTCCAGTATGGACCGCCTTGATGTTCTAGGTGAGCACCGCGACTACTGTCCTTGGATCAACCCGATTGCCCAGAATGGTGCAGCTTCGCGTCGAACTTCGTTAGATGGCCTTGCAGGCTGGCAAGTCTTGCTACGGGCAGTGAAGTCAAGCAAGCTGCACGAGGATTACGACGCCGAGACAGTACCAGTGGTGCCGCTGAGAGCCTCAGATGATCCTGCCAGCGAAGTGACTGGTGTAGTGGCTCTAGACACAAGCAAAGTGGATAGGAAGGATCGAGATGAAAAGGACAAGGAGCGGTGGGCAAAGTTGAAAAGGCTGAAACAGGTCTTTCATGTGAAGAGAGCCAAGGGGAGAGATGGTGCTGTCAAGAAGACAGGTTAGGCCGCACGCTACCATCGGGCTTTGCAGTAAACCGCATATGTTAGAGGGAAAGACCGTTGTATGCGGTATGGGTGATTCCTAATTTTCGCATGATACCCCTGATTGGTCGCATGGAGTTTTGTTTCGGGTATTGATACTCTTTCATGTTCGAAGCATATTTTAGATATGGCAGCGCTGCAGATCTTGTAGGTATGGGCATTGCAGGTAGGAACCCTCATATCATCAATTGTGAATTTCGTACAGAATTATAAGTTGCAAGTAGTCTAGCAAGGAAGATGCCTCTACGCGCCGTAACATGCCAAATTGGATCAAGTCAGGAGATGATCATCACGGTAGCATCATTTTCATCTCATTCAATTATATTTAATCGACTTCATAGCTGTTCCATACCACCATCCACCCTCCCCAAAAACTCCCCTCTCCTCTCCCCATTCAACAATTCATCAACATCCACCCCCCCAGCCGTCAAATACCTCTCACTAACCCCCACATTGACCCTCTGCGCCAACAAAAGCTTCAACTCCGCCTTCAACGCTCCCACATCCCCCTTACTCAAACCTCTAGCTTCCCTCTCCCTTTTCTTCCTGCCCTCCCCTCGCCCCTTCTTACTCCCCTCCCCAGCCGCAAATTCTTCGCTATCGTAATCGACACCTAGATCCTCGGCTGCCGATTTCAACCAATTATCTTCATGGCGATACTTCTCGCTCGCCAATGCTGCGTCTGAGATTTTCTTGCTGAGTGCAACTCGCGGCTTTACTCTGGCTACGATACGCCGGTCTAGGTCCATGGTTCGCATGAAGGTGGATTTGCCATCTTCAGGGGCGTTACTTGCCTTGCGAGCATGTACTTTTGTGATGAGTCGGCGAACCCCTATTTGTACTCCTAATGTCAGCATCCCTATCGGAAGGCTGAATAGAGGGACGAGACATGCTTGATGAAGTGAGTCCTGCCAGTACACGTTTCATGACACAATAATGGGAAAGAATAGAGATTGATGCGTTAATGCCACTCACCCTGAACTTCTTCCGGTGCACAAAGTAGGATACTAGAACCAGATCTTTCGGCGCGGGCAGTCCGTCCAGAGCGATGAACGTACATGTCGGCCGCTCGAGGGACATGGTAGTGAACAACAAGTTGGACAGAAGGAACGTCTAAGCCTCGGGCTGCGACATCAGTCGCTACCAGGATAGTAGGTGATGAAGGATTGGAGAACCGTTCGATTGAGCGGAGGCGGCTCTTTTGAGGCATTTGAGAGTGGAGAGGGTGTGCCGGTAGAGCTAAATTTTGAAGGAAAAGAGTGACTCGGCGAACTGAGGTTATCGAATTCTATTTTGTACTCTAAAGTCAGTACTATATTTTACCTCTGACTCCGGATTGTGTTAGATGTCAAGGAGTAAATGCCATGATCGCACCCGAAGCATGCCTTGCAGCTCAGGACTCATGTTCAAGGTACATGCGGACCGAGGCCGCACCACTCTCTACTGCGCCCCGGAGTGCTCAGCAAGACTGCTACCATGGCTACCCCGCTAGTCTTTGTATTTCAGCTAGTTCAAATGTTCATGTCCAAGGGAAGATAGTTCGCGTAACGATCACGCGCCTATGCTTGACCATCGGACAAGGCATGCCAAAGGGGCAGAGTGGCACAACCTTGGCACACGACAGCTCAAGAGTTCGAATCCTCGAGTTGTTGAAAGAAACTAGCGTGGCTTGTATAAGTCTGTGACGGCCACCCTCTGGAGATACGAGCAACGTACCATCGCAGCCCGCGACTGACAAATGCTCATGAAATTTGAGACAGACAAGAAGACAATAGTATCGGAAGCAACGTACCGTGAAGATCAAGACACGTGTGTGCCGGTAATGGAGAAGTAGTGTGTAAAGGTAGAGATCCTATGCTATGTCAGCCGCGCCTACAAAGCAGCCAATATTCATACTTTCTCTGTCCCAGCACACTCAACGATACCCTCTTTCAAGCCCGTCGCCATCTGCGAACCTGTGCGTGGTTGAGGAGTCAGAATTGGTGTTGCTTAAGAGACACTGGACATGCAAGACAGGCCGAGTGACCAAGAGAACAATTCAATTACATCCTACAAAGACATCTCATGGCTCGCACATATGGGTGCAATGGGGGATTGTTGGTATTGGAGAAAGACAGACCAGGATTGATATCGATGAACCTCGGCTTTTGCTCCCTAAAATTGAGCCTTTTCAAGAGATATCCCATAGATGCCTGTCCTGCGGAATCACCACTAGAAGACTTGCTTCTGCCGGCTAACTTTTGCTGCAAATCCTTCTCAAACGTTGCTGAAAAGACGAGCGTCTGCCTTTGTCGTTTTGATGAAGACTCTAATATTTCAGCTGTAGCACCTTCATCTGTAGCTTTTTCCCGATCGAGCGCGATCAGAATCTCTTCCAATTCTTGGAAGTGGCCAGAGCTAAGAAGCCGGTCCGCTTCGTCCAAAATTAGAAACCTGATATCTCTCAGTGCTTCTGCTAACGCAGAATTGCCGTCTATGACTTCTTTCAGCCGACCAGGAGTGGCAATCACAATATCCGCGTTGGGAAGGAGACGCTGCTGCTTGTGCATGGACAGACCGCCAGTCAGAGTCGCGATCTTTGGAGAGCTATCGGAGCCCGAGCCAAGTTGTTGAAGATGCTTGGCCAACTGATGAGCGAGTTCTCGAGTAGGTGAGAGAATGAGGGCGACAGGATTGTACTTTGGCTCTGTCGTTTGCTTAGGCTTCAACGACCCTTGCGCTCGCGCCTTCATGGTCGCAATACAGTGCTCGTAGATTGGAATGCCAAATACTAGAGTCTTTCCGGAGCCGGTTGGCGCCTTACAAATCGCATCATGGCCCTCGAGAACGTATGGAAGAGCAGACGCTTGTATTGGTGATGGGCGGTAGAAATTGAGGTTTGCAAGTGATGAAATAGTTTCAGGAGATAGAGATAATGATTCCCATGCCGATATGTTAGTTCCGCCCGGGTCTGTTTTATTCTCGTCCCCCAGTGCGTCGAAGGTATTGCCCGACGAACGACCCTGATTCTGCTCCAGGAGCTTTTGGCCCCCCTTCTGGTTAGGATATGGTATGGGCTTCGACTCCGTCTGCCTTGACGTCTTACTTGCTGCTGACTTTGTATGTACAAGTCCTGTCTCTCGAGTCTCCCCAAAGCCTTCCCATTCCTCATCTCCGGCAGACTCATTGACATTGTTACTGCTCCGCGTTTGACTATTTCTTTGGCGAACTTTGTACTCGACCTTGCCAGAACTTTTCACGACATCAACATCGGATATCTCTTCCAGACCAAAGAAGCCTTCAGCGTCCCCAATATGATCTGGGAGTGGAACCTCGTGCCACGGAAGGGACTCCAAGATAGCCGTTGTGGCGCCAGAACCTGGTCTCGTTTCTCCGTCAACCCATTGTTCAGCTTTCTGCCTCTTCTTAGACGCGAAAGAGGCGTCCTCCCGGCGACGTTTCTTTTCTACCGGCGCCATGAATTACAGATACTACGAGCAACTTTGCTGGAAGGACATTGGCACAATAAATTCTTTAACTCCCTTAACTCCGGTTGATGCCAAGACCTCGAGTTCTGGCTGTGACATAAGAGAGACTATCCTACGAGTTTGACTATAGAGCAATTCCTGTTCAGTAATCATGGGGAAGTCTTCCAAAGACAAGCGTGATGCCTACTACCGCCTCGCCAAAGAAATGGGATGGCGTGCTCGATCCGCATTCAAGTTGATTCAACTCGATGAACAATTTGATCTCTTCAATGGCGCTACGCGTGTAGTCGACTTGTGTGCCGCCCCAGGGAGCTGGAGCCAGGTGCTCTCAAGAATCTTGATCAAGGGCGAAAGCTTCGGCAGGCGAGCATGGGAAGAGGAACAGGAACGAAAACGAAAGGTTGTGCTGGGCGAAAAGGCGAGCGATGGTGAAGCTGAAAGGCAAGGTGCACTGAAGCCGAGGGAGGGTGTCAGGATTGTGGCCGTCGACTTGCAGCCTATGGCCTCTCTAGAGGGCGTTACCACGTTGAAGGGAGACATCACGCATCCGTCTACCATACCGAGGATACTACAAGCATTGGATCCAGAGACGTACAAGCCAGATGAGGGAGCTGGAGCATCGGGGAGCAACCCAGTTGATCTAGTCATCAGCGACGGCGCGCCAGATGTCACAGGGTTACATGACTTTGACCTCTACATATCCTCGGAACTACTGTACGCCGCACTAAATCTGGCCTTGAAGATACTGAAGCCGGGAGGAAAGTTTGTGGCTAAGATTTTCAGAGCCTGGGATAACAATTTGATCGACGCTCAGCTGAGATGCTTCTTCACCTCAGTCTGTGAGGCCAAACCGAGGAGCTCTCGAGCGAGCAGCCAGGAAGCCTTCGTGGTCTGCGAAGGCTTTGGATTACCCAAAGGCTACAAAATAGATCCTGCTCATCCAGTCGGCGAGGGTACGAGAATCCCTGTACCAGCGAAGCAAGACAAGAGCAAAGAGGGTTATGTCGATGGCCAAAAGCGGACTGTGGGAGAGGATGGCGTCACGACCCTCGAATTTGAATCTGATGAAGAAGATGACAATCGGTGGATTGCGCCGTTCGTGGCTTGTGGGGACCTGTCGGCTTGGGATGCCGATGCTACTTACCACCTGCCGAAAGATAGGGTCAGTCTTGATCCAGTTCAACCACCCACGGCACCACCATACAAGAGAGCACTAGAATTACGCAGACAGAAAGGGGGCCTGTACGGGAAGACGACCAAGTGAAACACTTCTTTACGGGATGTAATGGCTGAATTCTGCCGCGTCAGACAGATACGAAGCCTGGGTACTGGCTGTGCATGGCTCTGGATTTCTTCGAAGACATGTTTATCTGAAGGGACTTTTCTAGGCTTACTACAAATATTATGTTGCGCTCGTATGTTGATGAAGACATGCGGTATCGAGCCCGACGGGACTGCGAAGATCGTGAGGACTTTGGGGCATGGTCCATGCAGCTGGGAGCAATCGCTTCATCAGGCTCAAGACCCTCGAAAAGCAGGCATCTGCTTTTCGAAGCAACGTTTTTCCTAGTAAGTCTATAGTCTGCAGTCCAAGAAAGACGAGGCTCAGGATACAGACACGGTCTTGACCAGATAACTCAACAAACGAAAAGAACTTAGAAGGTGTTAAGTAATGGATGTGTTGTCATCGGATGTCTAGGAATACTAATCTCACCTATATAAGGATCGAAACAGCAGCGCAGGCTGGATCCATAACTATATATGGAATACTCCCCTCATCCATATCCTCGCTGTGCTTAGCAAACTCACCGATCAAACGCTTCAGCTCGGAATAGAACTCGCCAGCATTCTTCGCAACAAGTATCTCATTCACACCCCTCTTCTTCCTGTATACGCTCCAGATCGAGACCGCATAAGTGATGAGATTATACTCATCAGCGACACGGAAGCTAAGCAACCAAGGCACCTGCGCTGCGAGCAGCCAATCACGCTGGCGCCCGATCGGCAATGCTTTGATAAAATCCCTCTCCGTGAAAGCTTCCAGACTTTGGATATCCGTCGGCGGTGGCGTATACAAAGCTGGCGGTTTAGCAATAACGAACGCCTGATAGAAGTTCTGGAGGTAGTTGACGGCTGTGTGCTGCGGAGCAGCAATGTGTATGCACATCGTTATTGCGTCGATGAGCTGGTCTTTTGTTCGGATGGTGGGAAAGGAGCACAGGCGGCCTCCGGCAGGGGACGACTGGATCTCAGAGCACCAAGCGAGGACACAAGGGTCCTTGCTGACGAACTTGCGGGCGCCTTTCGTCGCGACATCAACCCCTTCAGGCGCATAATCAATGTCGATCATTGAAGCCACAAAGCCCCGGATGGCTACCCACATCGATAACATGTTCCTAGCGTAGGCATAGTTCCTGAATCTCGGACTGTCAAGCTCATCAAGTGGAAAACCGCGGTTCGGCTGCCAAATCTCTGGGTCAGCATCGCTATCGGGTGTATCGTTAAGTGGATAAGGTGACGATTCGGAAAATTGTGTTTACTTTGAGAGCAAAATCCTAGACACAAATCTTGGGAACTCCAAAAGATGGCTTACCAGATCATTAGGAATGTACTTCCCACAGAAATCAAACGTGGTAAACGCGTCGTTAATAAAAGCCATGGCTTGCGGCTTGCTGATGCCTACCAAGTCAATGACAATGTCCGGCACCAAAGTCGCACGCGCAGCAGCATTGAGTGAAAGAGTCCTCAACCAGTGGGGCTCTAACAAACGGAATACAGGATGTTCTGACGGAAACGAACGGTTTGCTGCAACGATGATAACTTCCTCGACAAGATGCGTATGGACCAGATGGATCGCCACTTCGTGGCGTACCCAGTCCGAGGTCTGGGCACAGGTCTTTGCGTATCGCCATGGCCAGTCGTTCTTCTCAACCTCCAGAGGGTCCGCATAAAAAGGATCATGGGGCTGCAAGCGCTTGTTGAAGATTACGACGGATTTCTCCATGGTGCCCTTCCAGTCAATGACAATTGCGAGAGGATGCAACTTGCCGTTCTGGTGTAGCTCAAACAGCGTAACCGATGCACATCCGTATCTATCGTCAGCATCGGGGTTCTTTGAGATAAGCATATCTGCGTCTCCAACCCCAATAGCTTTACGGAAGTAGCTGCAATCCTGCACGAAGAGCGCGTTTGAGCCGGCATCCGCAATAATGTCACTAGCGACGTGGGAGCCTTGCTTCGTTGCAGCATTTTTGAAGGCTTGGATCCATTCTGTTGAGGCCTGGGTGATGGTGGTTGGGTTTGCACCTGTGAACTGTTGTTGTGCAAAACGAGCGTCGGACCACCAATCCGGTTTTAAACCAATATTATCGCCTCTCATCACGTCTGGACAATTCTGGGATCAGTATTCACTCTTCAGGGTGCAATTCTGCTTACGAAGGACTGTCAGAGGGTAACGATCCCCCCAAAGAAGTTTCTCAAAGCGTCAAACGGTCAGAACGGGAGAAATCCCAACGCGAAAAGAAATCGTACCTGTGCCTGAATTCCTATGCTCCCGATTGCCCTCCTCGATATCAGCAATAGTCAATCCCTCATACCCGGTACCATGTATCTCATCATTGCCCCTTTTATAAAGCCACTGCGAAAAAGAACCAAGGAACTGCTTGCTTGGCACAATTTTAGGCAACAGCGTCGTCGTACTCGCAAGACCCATTTTATTGAAGATGGTCCACTCGGAGACCTGCTTCTTCTTGGGTATAGAGGCCAGATGGGGCGGATAGCCGTCCCTGGTGGTCCATTGGTATCGGAGAGTTTTTTCTTTCAGGTCGATGGCTTGGGGGATGGTGGGCTCGATGCCGATGGTGTCGAAATATGATCCGTAGCTATGATAGGGTAATCAGCCCTGATCAAGCTATGTCATCAATTCTGGGAAAGCGGTCCTGAGAAAAGGATAGAGCATCAGAGACGTGGTGCTTACGCATGCTCAATACGATCATACATCTCCGTCAACGCCAGCTGGGTTCCGGCATAGGTACCCTCTTCGATCTGGCCCACGCTCTGGCCCCATAGGCGCGTGAGGAGGGGACAGGATGGGGTTGTGGGGGTGATTTTCTCTTTAACGAGTTCCTGGGCGAAGACTGTGGCGTGGAAGCGCTTGAGGACAAACTGTCGGATGTCCTCGGGCACGCCTTCTAGTCTCTGTTCTAGGGTTGGTGGAGCAGAGGTGGGATGGGAGATGTCGATACTAGACATGCTGTGTTAGGATTCTAGGAAAGGGATGAGATTGAGGGTGATAGTGTTGTTTTTCAAGGATACGTTGTGGAGGGAAATGGTTTGATTGATGAAACGTGGGCAATACCCAGAGCTGGAACGTTCCTGCCACCTCTTTGCACAAAATCTCGGCTCCTCAATCTGCCATTGCCTCTACTTCTCCACCGATGTCGTTTGCAAAATTGGCGAAGACAGGCGGACACAACGACTTTTCGAACACATTCAAATTTTCTTATTTCGTTTTGAAAAACCGAAATCTGACATTAGATGTTTGCGATTGCATGACACCAAAGATACATCATCGATACCTCCGGTATCTACTAAGTGCCAATGGCCGAGTAGTACCTTTAAGGTTCCTAATCTATGAATGAGCAGCGCCCATACTTTCGATGAAGATTTTCCTACCTTGTACCTTGGTAGTACGGCGAACTCGACAGCTTGCGTTGTAGGTACTTGAGCTATGGACATTGCTTGTGTAGAAAGCAAGTGTCTATCATCATGACTTTGAGGTTTTTCTAAAACGAATTTCACGACTTTTGAAGTGTCCGGAATATTATTCTGTGAGCCCGTATGTAAACGGTCGTTTCACTCTTCTTAGAAGATCTGTGCCGCACAGTGCGCAATTGGCGGTATTTCTCACATGTACTGACAAGTGTCATTCCAGATAAAGCTCAAAGCAGGAAGCGACTACAACATGTCCAAGAGAAAGATTGACAGGCTAGATTGAATACTTACATATTTGGATAACTAGAAAGTTGCTTATTGTCTTCATTCCCTATAATCAAAGCCTTCGCCTTCGGCTCCGGTCTTTACGCAACCTCCCTCCGAGCCCCCAGCGAATCGATTTATCCAAATCTCATCCCTGTAAATGCGGACAGCTCAAAGGTGGACTGTTGTCCCTCGATACACGATTCAATTCAAGCGTACGCGAAGTAAATCTCGACCTAGCGTGGCTTTTCTCTTTCTTTAACCTGATATCTAAATCTTTCAATCTGACTACTAATACCAATACCCGCACAACTAGTTCCTCACACGACCATCCATGTTACAATGATAATAACATAGACGAGGAGGAATCCTTAGTCAGTACATACCGCATATATCGCTCGTTGCTAAAGGACGGGACCCTGGTTGTCCCATCGAGAAGGTCCGCAGCATGGCTAGGCGTACTGTTGAGGTGAGGTAAGGTAGTTGTTGATATGTCGAGGGATCATTGTGGCGGTGTGAGGATAGAGGGTGGTGTTTTTAGGACGAGGTGGTATAGAGAGTTCTAAACGGACCTGCTCTTCCATAAAGAAAAACCTTCGTATATTCTTCGCTGAGACTCGTTGATAGAAGCTAAGGAGCTTCGTGGATACCATGGTAGATTGCTGTATATGAAGTAATCCTGCTAGCGCGAAGGAACTCTTCGTGTGTGATCATTGACAGCGTTCGAAGGGTGAATAATTGGCAGGTGCTAGACTTGAAAGGATTAAGCTAGATCGGTCAAATGAGATTTTTCTGGGGAGGTGTAGGAATAGCCATATGCGTTTGGGCGGAGCACGTATACACTCGCTCTTAAGAGGCTGGAGCTCATGGATGCGTTTCTGCTGTCATATCGTGAAAAGTATGGGATGGATAGCGGATGTCTACTGTGCGATGTTCTCAACGTTGATTCAAACTGACGCTGGACATGAAGTAACGAGTGCAAAGATGAAGGAGAGGGATGGAGAATATTATGATCGATGCAGGAATGGAGGATGGTGACCTATACATATTTGAGCATGAAAGGGGAAATGCCTCTCGGGTCTATGTAGAGCATGTGGTTTGATTTAGAGGTTTAGAAATGTCCAAGATCGAATGCTCTTGCACACAGGAACGATGTGGAAGAGACTTCTCCAAGCAGTATGCTATGGTACCTAGTGAATATATCCCTACCAGACATGACCGTCCACAATAAACCCTCTAGAATAATCTTTATGATCACAGAGTATACCGCTTTGCTCTAGCCACTGATATTATGTAGTCAGTGAGTTAAAGGTTTCCGGTAGCTCAGAGGATACGACTCACGATGCACGCTTCTATCGTCGAAATCGTAGGCGCTGTAGACCCCTCTCAAAAAGCTCGTCCCCAAGTCAATCGTCTTTGAGTCCTCTACGCCTTCCCTCCAATCAGGTCCAATATACACGTGGCAGGAGTCGCGGGGGTAATCGCAAAATGGTAACCAGATATCTGACTTGCCGGTGTAGTCCTCGCCCGTTATCGTAATGTTGTGCCCACCGAGATCAAAGGTGACATGCGGCAATTCGTGCACTGTGGAGCAGTTCACTTCGCACTCTTTGCAGACATCGCTACAATCTGCGCCCGTAGCGTTCAGAATTGCGTTGCCAATAAGGGGCGGAAGTACAGTGAACGGGAATTGGGTGTGCAGGCGGGCGGTGTAGCCTGGCAGAGCTTCCGAGGCGAGAAGGGTGCCGTTGGCCGCGGATACGCTTACAGATGTGGCTTCGATGTGCCATTGAGTTGTGCCAGGTGGATAGAGGGGGTGTGTGGACAGCGGGCCATCGTAGAGATTTTGGTCAAGAGCGCCGAACAGGATTTCGCCAGGGGGAGCCCGTATATCGCCGTCGTCGTCTCTGGGTAAGATTATCGAGACGACGTTGCGGTCTAAAATGCCTAATCTGGCGAGGGTAGCAAAGGGACTCGGAAGGCATCCTCCCGAATCATACTTGCCTTTGGAAGAGCATTGCGATGAATCCACATACTCCGGCTTATCAATGGCAAGACCAAGTATGGTATCAGATCCATCAAAAACATAGGACGAACTTCTATTGGCTTCCAGGAATGGGTGACGGCGGATTTCGATGCCATCGCCCACGGTGATAGTGTCCTGAGCCACAAAACCTTCTCCCCAGATGTAGCCGGTTCGGATCACTAGATCGGTGCCGTTTGTCTCGTAGGTGGCAGATCCGGAGGAGTTGTATTTGAGACCCTCCCCACACTCAGTGCAGTTGACGGAAGGTATGATCATATCAGCCCATTCGATATCGATCATGGCTCCTAGAGGTTGTACGGGCTTGGTGCCGATACCGATTATGGTTCGGTAGGCAAAGTAGGCAATACCCTGAAGAGGGTAAGCAAGTGTTACGGAGCTCTTGTGATTTACGAATCAGAGTGACAACGGAAGAGGATACCTCCACTGCTAGGCCTCCACTTGCTGACGGCGAGTAATTCATCCACGGCGCTTTTCCAGGATCACGCTGGGTACCTATCACATACTGGGAGCCACCGTCGAGCTTACGACGCTCAAGTAGATTTTGCTGTTGGATTTGTTCAGCTCTTTGTACAGTAATCGTTGCTATGTTGGCTTACATGAGTTACTCCAAATCTTTCGATTCTACTCCGAAATATTGACGCCTCCACTGCGGAAACCGCAACGAGAGGAAGAAGCACGATCATTGGCTGGAACCTCATAGTTGCGATATCTGGGACTTGAGATCGCCAATGTATGTATAGGAGCGAGTCTCCTCTGTGGAGGAGTGAGGGTTCTTATGTTGGCATAGTAGATGCCAGAGGAAGAGGCGCGTTTAATCTACGGAATATCAGTGGTTTGAGGTTTCGATCCCCGGGCCGCAACTGCACTGATAAATTGCTGTAGTCGGCAATTACAATGTCTAAGCTAGGTAATGTAGAACACGTTTGAGCTTGATGACGGTCAGCACAAGCTGATTTCTGCGCCTAGAATTATGGAATTGCACTGACTCGCCCTCCACGACAGAAAACTCCGGTGCATGAGTATAGTAGACGACGGATCCATGCTCGGAGACCTGACTTATTGATTCTCTATCGATTGTAGATGCCATCAATTTACGAGAAATAAGAACTGTAATCGGTACGGTTCTCAGCCAAAGGACGCTTTGCCTAATCAGGTAAAGTATCGTATGCTAGTTCTAGTGCCAAGAACCTCGCTCTCGCCTTGACTATCGTCGAGATCCAAACCACAATGTTATATTGCCTTTGGGGAGTAGTGTCTTCGAGAAAAGAAGCCTAATATTCGTATCTGATGTCTAAGTACCTCGCTCTCTGAACACGATTCCAACAGCCGGTCAATCATAGGAAAGAACGGTGGGCAAGATGAGCAGCGAGGTCGCCGCCCTGCAGGCAGAGATCAAGGAGTATAGGGTCCAGGTACGTTCTCACCTAGAGCGTCACCAAAGTGCTATCAAATAACAGATTCTTCTGTTATAGCTCGAGTCCGTGCAGTCAGGTCTCCAAGCCGACCCAGAGAATGCAGAGCTGCAAAATCTCAAGACAGAGCTTGAAGAAGTCATTTCCCTCACCGAGTCCGCGATCGCAGAACTAAAGCCAGCTTCAGCAGCAGCCCCAATCAGAAAGCCATCGCCACCGCCAGTGAAGGAGAAATGGTCAAAGGAGAACCACCCGGCTTTTCAAGCGGGCTATCGCAAGCCTGCTGCACCACAAGACGCCGTGGAGGAGCCGCAGACACCGACGACCTTCTCGGTCAATGATACCGTGCTTGCCAAATGGAAGTCTGGAGACAAAGCTTTCTATCCCGCACGCATAACGTCAATCACCGGATCCTCTAGCAAGCCTGTCTACATTGTCACTTTCAAATCCTATTCGAATACCGAGACTCTTTCCTCGCACGACATCAAGCCCATATCTAACGAGTCCAAAAAGCGCAAGGCTGATGGCACACCAGTGACGCCAACCGCACCTACAAGGCCCGCAAACACCAATGTGATATCAGCAGCAGCAAATATCGACCCCACCCTTGCAGATCAGGCGAGGAAGGAGCCTAGCAAAGTAAGCGATGGCCCGACTCGACCAGCCAAAGTACCGCGAAAGGTAAAGGCGAACAAGGAGCTGGAAGCAGGGAAGAACAAGTGGCAGGAATTTGCTATAAAGGGGAAGACTGGAGGAAAGCCCAAGAAGGAAAGTATGTTCAGGACGCCCGAAGGTGTGAACGCTCGAGGTGAGTCACCGCATGTGTGAATTACAGGAAATGGGAATTACGCTGCAGCCGAGGACTAGGCTAACTTGGGCATCTAGTCGGGTTCACCGGATCCGGCCAGCAGATGCGGAAGGATCCTGGGAGGAGTCGACACATCTATCAGCAGGGGGGCGACGAGGAGGTTTAGAGACTCAGATCTGCTGAGCTACGGGGCTAGAGATACAAGGCTTGCCCAATGATTGATTACGTGGCGTGGATGCGTGCTGACTGGAGTTTTGGTGGGACACGTTACAGTGTAGAATCAAACCTCCCGAGGGCCGGTATGAAAGGATTGAAGGAAACGCCTCCTGCACCGAGTTGCTTTGGTTTGCCCACGTCTCTGTATTGAGTGCAGGCTAAGATTGTGTGAATGGCAGGTGGCGCTATCAGCCAATCAAGGACAACCTTACGACAGAGTGTGTGATTGACTACGTTTCTCAACAATCGTCTCTATCCCGTAGTACTCTTCCTGCGAGCTTTAGCTGTTTAACGTTTTCTTTCATCTATGACAACGAACTTCTTGCTAGATGTTTTAGTACCCTGTATTGTTTCAATATATACTGAGCATTAAAGAAGTGATGACAACCCTAAGCTTCTCTAAGCGACAGGCAGCGGAGTCTCCCATCGAAGCAACGGAGAAAAGCGATGGCGGTCATTCCTAAGGGTGAGAGGGACTTATCCAGCGAAGCGTGCGATTGCTTCTATTTGCTCTCGAACCCCCCACTGCAAACTCTCCGCATTCCTCCACTAATCCCACCTTCGCACCAGATATCACACCGGACCCAAATCGACCGAACTCAGCCCCAGACATCTCCTACCTCTCTCAGAGCCTATAATTCCAGAATACCCATCCATATACCGTCAACAACACCCCCACCAAAGTCCCTTCCCGACCTGTGATAATCCCTACAAATACAACATAATCCCACCCAAACCCACCCAAACTCAACGCATGTGAACCCTGATGAAAGGCGCAGTACAGTACAGTACCTATCAACCCGATCGCAAACCCATTGCATGACTTTCGCATCCGCTACGTACACATTTCATCCATCCTGCGTGACTGCTACAAAACCCTCACCGCTTTAAGATACCTTCCCACACCCCTTCTCCCACGAGGGAAAGCATATCCATCCAAAATATATAACCTACCATACCATATCTCACTCAATTCCCTTCTTCCACAGAAGCTCGAGTTAAGGTACCTTCAATATACATAATCCACAACCAGCCTCCAACCCTTCTTGTTCACTCATCTCATAAACAGCCTCCTTGTTCCCACTACCCAGATACTCCCTTGTGTCTATATACAATATACGACATCCTCCCATTCATTCGTGCATAAAGCGTGTACTTGAAACACAGATACTGGGTACATAGAATATCTATGTGTGATATGATCTATGAGGTACTGAAGCATACAAGATAGAGTGGTGCTGGATGGGGAGCTGCGCTCGTGTAGAACAGACAGACAGACGGTAAAGGAGCGCTATGCTGATGCTGATGCTAATGAGGATTTGAAATGGATTTGCTATATACGTACACCCACCAACACCTATGAAAGTGCCGCTACGGATGAGATGAAAATGCATATTTGTCCACGCAATGAATGCTAGAATCCAAGGCATGACCTCCGGACTTGAACTCAATAGTCGTCGGAATCATAGTCGTCTTCGGGCAACAGCGCTCTGTACCTCCGATTCGCTAGATCCTCTTCCAAACTGCCATCGGATTCGGGATCTACGTAACCTGTTAGGGTCATGTAGATTAGCATTCCAAATCCTCCTAAGTAATCTATGAGGAAAGAAGAAGAAGGACAAGACAAACCTTCACCACCGACCAAACTCAACGCCACGGGCAAAAACACCAACGCATGCGCCGCCGCAAACACCACCAGCGCCAACCAAATCCGGAAGTAATAAACCTCAAAGATCTTGCTCCGCGTAAACGCCAACACGAACACGCCCAGGAATTTCGTCACCGTGATTCCGCTAAACACGCTCGCGCCCACATTCGTCAGCGCCGTCCACGCGCGCAGATCCCGGCCTCGGAACTTGGATTTCGCCTGCTCCATGACGGATTTCGAGGGGAACATGAAGGCGCGGGCGACGTGAGCGCAGAACTCGACGCCGATGCCGACGCAGATGACGAGGTTGACGAGGGAGATTGCGTTGAGGGAGACGTGGGCGAGGGCCATGGTGCCGATGACGTCGATGACGATCATGGCGACGGTCAGGGTGACGATGGCGCCGGTGGCTAGGGAGCCGAGGAGGGTGGAGGAGAGGAGGAAGATGATGGCGAGGGCGGAGCCGAGGAGGGTGCCGGTGAGGCGGACGATGGTGGCGTATTGGTCGAAGAAGATGTAGAATTTGGAGTAGGGGAATACTTTAATGTGTTGGTCTGAGCTGACGGTGTTGGCGATGCGGCGGGCGGAGGCGTAGGCGTCTATGAAGTCGGATTGGGAGCGGAGAGGGGTGTGGGAGGTGCGGAAGTGGGAGGCTGGGACGGAGGGGGGGTGGGTGGCGGGGTCGATGACGAGGGCGGTGCTGTATGGTGCGGCGCCGCCGAAGGGGCAGTCTTCGTTTGTGGGCGAGTGCAGCCATTTGGTGAGGTAGTGGATGAATTCTTCGCCTTCGGGCATGCCGTAGAGGGTGGTGTTCCACGGTGGATCTCGGCCTTCGAAGCATGTTTTGCCGTTCTCGACACAGCATGCTTCGTTGGTTGGGTTCAGCCAGGTGAAATAGTCATCTAGCCAGCTGGCGGTTGAGCCGGAGATGTAGGAGACGTTTGGGCGCTTGGACTCCTGTTCGAGGACGTTGGTCAAAGAGTAGGAATCGCACGTCGAATAGCGAGCGCAGAGCTCCCGTTGATGCTTGCGCTCTGTGACGGGGAGATCCTGCACGACAAAGTAGACTGGGGGACCGGTATTGAAGTAAGCGTCTAGGTCGTTGAAGTATGGAATGAGGTATGATCCTTGAGGAAAGGCGATGCGCTGATCAAGGCCCAGGGCTACTTCAGGTATCAGGGCTAGGCCAGCGGTAAAGATGCCCATAAAAAGGACGATGACTGCGACTTTGACCTTCCGATTGAGCAACGCGGGCGCGTACACTTTGCGAATAAACTTTTGAAGAGGTCCCTCGTCATCATAGCCGTACGCACCAGCGCTATGAGCACTGCCGACATCTGCACGCTTGATCTTGATACATGGAAAGCAGTCCGCTCGGCTGCTTTCGACCCTCCTTTGGTTCAAAGCAAGCACAGAGACGAACATCGTCACTTGTAATAGAGCATTGACCAGGACTGCACCCGCAGCATAGATAGCGAAATTCTTAACGGCAGGCATGCCAACTGCAGCCCCCAGGGCGATTGCGATTGTCTCCGTAGAGGCAGACAGAAGGATACTCGGTCCCATTCTCCCTAGTGCTTTTGCGATGCGAGTCTCTACCTCATCATCAGGGTTACTGATGTTGACCCTCTCAAACTCATGGACGATGAGGAAGATATTGTCTACACCAACAGCCAGGACGAGGAATGGGATAACCTCCGCAATGATCAAAGTGACTTTGATACCACAAGCCGAGAACAAGCCCACGGAAGCGGAGACTGACATCAGTACGATGATAATACCAATAACCCCGAGCGAGAATTTCGATGCCACCAATGCATTCGCTGGATTGTGGAGTATCGATTTGACAGAAAGAGTTGTAGACCCTAAAGCCAGCGAAGCGTAGAGGAACATAATGATGTAGCTGATCACAACGATCTTTGCATCAGTATTGGTCGATTTGTTAAGTTCTTCCTCGAGACTGCTCTCGGTGGTGAAGGATAGCCGGAGACCCCTTTCCTTGGCTTCGCGTTGAGCGTTGAGTAGCAAACTCTTAAGACCCTCTTCCCAATCGATTGCTCGCTTCTCCTTAGCAGTACCTTCCTGGAAATTATTGACGACCCATGTCACGATCATGGCCCGGGCGCTGAGTACGTCCCCGTTTTCATAACCGCCAAGGATAATGTCTTTGCTAAGTGGCTGCTGGAAATCTGGAAGACACTCTTGTGCCCCTGGCTGTTCGGTACAATGAGCTAAGTCTTTCCTCCATGTGTCTGGGTCCACACTCGAAAATTGGCCACCGAAATACCCTGTCAAAGACTGTATCACGCACGCTTCGCCTGTTGGATTGAAGCAAACGTCGTTGAGTGTGGCGCCCTCATTCGGTGACAACATTCGGTGCACTTGAGCCTCAATATCAAACCACCAGGCTAGGGTGTCGTAGCTAAGCACTGGACCACCCCCTGATGGATGAGTGTCATTGACAATGAACGCTTGTTCGGCGCGGTAGAAAGGTCCAAACTTCTCATCGAAAAAGGTTTTCTCTTTTGCTGCATCAGATGAAGGGCTGACCCACAAGCGCACGGGATCAGTCTCAATCTCGAAATTGATCCAGCCGATGCTGAGAACAGCTACCACCAAGACGCTGACACCTATCGTGATCAGAGGATAGATCGCACAAGTACGACCTAGGCTGCGGAACGCTGCGTCGCAAATGTTGTTCAGCTTGTACTGCTTGTGGGGTCGGTCCAGTATGCCAGCATTATGCACAATGTCACCTTCATCTTCATCATCGCTGAGGGCTGCATCCTGAAGAAGCTGTAGCCTCTCACTTTTTCGTTGGTTGTGTTTCTGATAAGCGATATGTCCAGATACTGCGGTCACGAGCAGTAGCAAAAACCCACAGTAGACGATGATAACGGCAAAAGAGAGGCACGGTAGAGCTCCAACGTGGCAATACTCTTGTTCTGTAACCTCCAGAAGCTCGGGACATGAGCCAGGGCAGTCCACGCAAGCACACCGGTAAGCCTCGTCGGTGTCATTGCAAGCCTTTGGTGTTGGGTCCTCGGCAGTCATGTTCTCATACGCAGGAACCGCAGGTCTGGGAAAATTGATCTGAAATGGACTTCCAAGTAACTTCTCATCGCCCAGAAATTTGAGAAAGGACGTATAATTCTTCGCTCCACCGCCAATGAAGTCCATGGCCTTGCCACCAGTCGCGCCAAACTTGACATCTTTGCAGCTGTCGTAGAAGCCCTTTCCGTATTCGTCTGACCATAAATTATCCAATTCCGTTACTATAAGCTTCCCGGACGAGGCCTTTTGCGAAGCCGTGACGTTCACGAAGAGCGACTGGTCTGGAGAACACGTAAAGGTGCAGAAGAGGTCAAAGAAGTTCGTCTTGCACGCCGGACACGATGAGATGATAGATTCTGCACGTTTCAGATTGGATTTGAGATTGTCAACCTGTTTGACGATTAGTCCGGATTGCGAAGTGTGCCTCTTCTCAACATGATCTCACCTGAGCACTGTCACAGCAAACATCTCCATCACTCCACTCGTCACCACATATCGCAACAAGCTTTTTCCTGGTATCCTCGTCCGGTGCTTCCGCCTTGCGGTTGTCTGGACAGGGCAGCTCGCCACCGAAGAAAGACTTTTTTCCGCACTGGCCCCGTATCGCACATCTTCCAACTTCATGTATTTCTGTCCAATTTCCCTCTTTCGCAATCACATCCCCGCAGAGAGAGGCAGCTATTGTCAGACTAAGCAATGTTTTAGCCACCTTGAATGGCGGCGACCGCCACTTCATTTCTGAGGTGGTTGGCCGTCTCGACCCTGTATTTCAGAGGGTCCCACACTATCTTCGATGCGCTGATCCCACCGAGCAATACAGGGCGCAAAGCGTTTGAGTAATCTGAAATTTTCACACGCTGCCCAAGAGTGGAAGGATGGAAGCAGGCAACAGGCAACAGCCGCAGCTAGTGCTCAGAACCGCGAGTTGTCCAAGGTCCTTTGAAAGATTCTTGGAACCGAGACGAGACGAACCAGAATAGTCCTATGAAGACACACGATGTTTCACCGTAAATTGTGGCAACTGGGTGAGGTATGAACGATGTCTGTCAAAGGGCATAAACATCGGCGTCACCAGCCACAGGGTAATACAGGAACAGAGTTGCGGGATCCGGAAGATCGACCGCTAATCGTTGGTGGAATCCGGGGTAGCGCGAGTACGAGTATCATATCTACAATATACGAGAAACTTGTTGATGTCTGGACCGAGGTGGCATAAGAAGTATGAACAGACACAGCGACTGCCTTTTCTTCTAGAAGCTAGAATACATTGCTAAGTAACTGACACTATCGCACAACTGCACAGTGATTTCCTCGCTCAGGAGATCGCCAAGGTCGTATGAGTAAATGGACGCATGCAAGGCTCCAGCATATCCTCTATCTCCCTCCGTTGTTTCGCCTGCAGGCTAATCACGTATCTATGAAGTCTGTCAAGAATTGCTAAGACAACGGGACGCCGCATCAACATGGTGCACGGTCCCAGAAGGAAAGATTGTCGCTGCTGGCTTGTATTTTCTGCTGGATCAATTCAGGCTGATAAATCTCAAGCCTTGTCGCCTGAAGGTGTTGCTGTCGACGGCGCCGGTGTTGCTGCTGGCTTCGAATCGTTCGATGTCGCCGCTCCGCCATTCTCGCCACCCTCGCCACCCCCTCGGCCACCACGTCCACGTCCCCTACCGCCCCGCTCACCCCCTCGGCCGCCACGGCCACGACCTTGAAAGCCACCGCGGCCTCGGCCTCCTTCGCTATCGCTAGCATTTCGGTCGCTCTGGTATCCTGGTCGTGGTCCGGGCCCTGGGCCAGGGGCTCCACGATTGCTGCCTTGCCAAGTCCCAGCCCCTTGTGAGCCTTGATTATCACGGTTGAACTTTGGCTTTGGTCCTCGATCGTCATACCATTTGACATTCGGCTTCAGTGACTGTCCCTCTTTCGCTGGGCCGGGATTCTTCTGCTTGTGATCGGCAGGCTGACGCTGCAGTGCCGCAGCTGCGTCTTCATGGTTTGCAAAGTGAACGACATGGTTGGTTTTTCCATGTCGGTCAACCTTCACTATCTTGGCCTTGTCCTCTTCGGGGAAGATATCACGCACCGCCTGCTCGTTCTCACAATTGTGGATGAAGAGACCAGTACTTGGCTTCTTTTCTATAGCAGGTGATGCTGGCTTTTTATCTGCAGTCTTTTCTCCCGGAAGTGTCGCCGTGCTGTTATCCCAGGAGGACCCATTGGTCTTCTCGGGCCCTTTCGTTGGTGCTTGGGTGGGTGGAGCGGGCTTCTCGGTTGGTGCCGAAGCGGTCGGGTTCGTTGGGGCAGGAGCCGAAGGTTGAGGGGTCGCAGGCTTGACTTGAGTTTGTGCCGCAGGAGTAGGGGGAGCAGGTGGAGCAGGCGAGGGACCGGGAGGACCAGCGCGCTGTGATTGATTTGGTGGTCCTCTATTCTGCTGTGTTTGAGGCTGTTGAGCCTGGGGCGGCGGCGGCTGCTGTTGCTGCTGCTGTTGCGGAGGAGGGACTGCTTTCGGTTGCGTCGGAGGCTGTTGACTTCGTGGTTGCTGACCTGGTTGTTGCGCTTGACTAAATTGTTGACTAGACTGGGCGGATGGCGCGATAGGCGCACGGTTGTTGGACGGACCCATACCTTGCATGACAGCGTTGGTAGGTCCACCCTGGGCGGGAGACTGGATTGGCTGGGTCGCACCCTGTCTGCCTCCACTGCCTCGATGCGCAAAGTTGAACCCCTGGGCCCTCATCTCTGTCCCGATTCTTCCACTTTCAATCTCCAAGACCAAGTAACCAAACGCTGCGTCGGCCAGATTGAAGTTCCACATATTCTTGAAAGCACTTTCGTCCACTTGACCACCTGTGCCTTGTCCAGGTACGGCCTGGCTGAAGGGATTGCCCCCATTGGCAATGGTAGGCATCTTCTGAACGATGTCAAGCGCATTGTCTAATAGTTGTCGCTGAGCTTCGTTCTGCGATACTGCGGGCTCTACCTCGCTTTTGACGGTCTCCCAAACGTCGTTGAAAGAAGCCTTTGAGGCTGCGAGCTTGCCCCGGTAATGATCCAGCGTCGGATTGACACTAAACTCATTGTAAGAGCTTCCGTACCGGAAGTGAAGCCCAGCGGATACCGAGAAATCTGCCTTGAGGGTGACGGAAAGCTGATTAAGCAGACCTTCACGGGCAGGCGAGGCGTGTGTAACGAAGACTCGGGTTTCTGTTGGGTCGTAGACACGATTCGCTGTGTCCACAAGCTCTCCCATCTGCAACAATGTGGTCCACATTGTGCCCTGACCTCCGGCTATTGTCGTGCGACCCTCGCCGTTATCAAATAGCTTGTGCATGACCACGGCGCCGCCCAGACCTAGTAGTCGTAGCTTCACACCTCCAACCTCTAGAAGTCTTGAGTTGGCCTCATCGATGATGTGTAGGTTGTCCACTTTGTACTCTCCGGACCGAAACTTCTCAAGAACACGAACGTCTTCACACGCACCCCAGACCGTGTAGACTGGGACATCAAGCTTTAGTTGCTTGTTGATGAACATTCCGAGCTCCGATAGCAAAAGCTCGTGAGGCGAGAAGCGGTTCTTCACATCGAAGTTTTGAGGTTGAGATGCTTGAATGACACGTTTGGTGTTCTCCGAAAGGAGAGGTGAGTATTGAGCTACATGCTTGAGAGTCCTAGGAAGAAAGATCAGTCGTGTGCTCTCGGTGAAGATAGATGGGCAGAGTGCCAGGAATCATTTACTTGTCAGCAATGCGCTTTAGTGAGTCCTCATCGTAGAAACCGAAATCACCAGTATGGATTATGTAATTGGCTTTCGCTTGTTGTGCTAGTTCGTTCAAAGATTTCAAGTTGCCTGCGAGCATTTCACAATATCAGCGGCAGCCACGCGAGCTCAAACGGATGGGACTTATGTACCGCGAACGTCTGCCACACATAGGATACGAGTTCCCCCATTCTGAATGACACGACCATTGTTTGGTAGAAAGTTTGACCCTTGGCCCCCAGAACTCATGTTTGTTGCATTGTTGGCGCCATTGGGCATTTGACCTTGGTTGTAGTATGGAGGACGTGGCTAGACCGTTGTAAGTAAAGGCATAATTGATCCTCATCACATGCAAAGAATTGTGATATTCCAATGCAGACTCACAGAAGCCATCAAAGCTGAGTGTCTATTAGGTGTATGTAGGTCTATCGAGCTGCTGGCTTTGGAGCAGATTATGTAGGAGCCGAGAGGGATGATGTACAAGAGTATGAGGTGCGGCAGGTCTGCAAAGGTAGGAAAAGAGTGGTGAGGGTGTTTTGATGGTTCAGGTTCTCAGAGCTTGGAAGGTGCGTTGGTAAGAACCTCCGTGCCTCCCAAATTTTGGTGCCAAGACGCTAGCTTCCCGAAGGCGACTATGCTAGTCTAGGCAGATCGGATCTCTCTATGTAATAACATCTCCACGGCCACACCATGGAGTGAGCACTGAACATGGCGTCAGGGTACAGAGCGCTGGTATGGGAACACAGTCCTCCCACCGGATATCAGGTCCCCTGCGCTCTCCGTGGTTGCTACGAGGTGTAACAATGTTGACGACCCGGTCTGGTTGGGAAAGCAAGAATGGATAATGTTGGCACGTTTCTCAAAGACAATCATAATAGTAGAATCGTCAATCAACTCACCACCATCGGGAGGTGGCGTCTCTAAAGGATCATTCCCCATTGGAAAACTTGTGATACTATCACTGGAAGTGATAAGTAAGATTGGACGCAAATATTGGGTGGCTTCGGGTTCGGGAAGCAGGAAAACATGATGCTGTGGCTCGCGAGATTATCACATGCTACTCATAAGCACAGACATCCAAGATTGCATGCATTATATTGGTGGTATGACGGACATGTAAGTAGTATGAAAGAATAGAGCTATGAATTGGTAGGCTCTCGTAGGCCTTTCGGTATTACTCCAGAGCTTCACAGATATAGACTTTTCGGCCCGGCTGAGAAGTTACCTTACTTTACTCGAGCTGGTGTATCTATGCCGCCGCCCGCATTATTGAACATCCCCTTCTCCATTCCCGCACCACTGGCATCAAATGTCCGGTCACAGTGTAAGCGGTCGCTCTTGAGACTAGAAGTACCATGGCTAGAAGTACTCTTTGAGTGGCGAACAATTCCAACTTTCATGCGATCTCTTCGATTCCTTCCTCCCATCTGGTTATCCTTCTGCCCGTCTTCTTAATCCTGCCTCAAAATGCCTTCTCCGATTGCCATGATTGTTGTTATTCCACTATCACCCTACTTTTCTCTAACCGAGACTCCGGGGTAGTACTATCTAACTGGATCCGCGGATGCATTCGGTGGTATATATTGCTGATCCCTAGTGCAAGCACAATACTAAATGGTAGGCAGCTTTGAACGCTTTGCGCCCAGAGTCTGTCGAAGGCCATGGACTGCCTGACGCTTGATATGACGATAACCCCTACAGCTCCCCCAGCCAGGAAGCGATTTTGGAGATGATCATGTTCGTGCATCGTATGTACGAGAAGGGTTGTGAAGGTGAATATCGCCACCGCCATAACCAGAATTGCGGGTGATGGATTGTCGAAGACATATATTGCCGGAATCAGAGGAATACTCTGCCCATCAAGATCAGTAATGGAAAGACGCTGGCTTGAACTACAGCAGTACCTTCGGTCTCACGCAACGTTGCCACGAAGGAGTCCATAGGTTAGGCTCTGGCCAACTCGGGCACTGTAAAGGGTTTATGCTGTGAGACGGATCATATTGGCTGATGAGCAGCGAACTAGGGAACTGAGCGACGAGCAATACTGCGTAAAGTAGGTTCTCCTTCGTGACAACGAAGGGAGCCCCCATGCCTTGGGAACGATGATTATGATGAAGAGTGCTGTTGCGGTGCACCTCTGATGTTGAGATCCAACTTACCTCTTTTGCCTGGTTCGCTTTCTCGGTCGCGAGCCAACAGGCCGCACGCAGAGCCGCAAACACATCAGACAAGATCGCAAGCGCCGATATTTAATATCATACTTGTACACTACTCCCGTCAATGAATGGTGTCTTCCGCTATTGGCATCACGACATCAAGCTTGAGATCACTTAGGTACTCATACAAGACTTTTTCTTAAGACAGGTGCAGGCCTACTCCGATTGAGATACACCACTAGGCTAATTGGCAACAGCCTCCTCTTGCTGTTCACTGGGAAAACATACTTGCCGCGGCCCTCGGGCCTATCAGGGGACCTTATTCCAGCGTGACAATGAATAGACGCCGTCCTCCCGCACGCTGTCCGGATCAGATGGACTGTGAGCACAGCCGGTCTCATGCTACCCTTGTGGACAATCTCTTGAAGAAGAGCTTGCAACCCATGATATATCGCCCAAAACGGGTTGAAGAGAATGAGCCAAGTACAGAGCCGGAACCTCAGGTGCTGTTACAGCCCGAGACGAGGCCCATATCTCATGAACAACTCGTTGTCGAGGTCAAGGGTATCTATGCTGGCCTGGTCCTGGTCGAGGCAAAATGTATTGTTAACGACGAGAGGCAATCAGCCGTGGGGCGGGAATCAAACCCCAGCAGGAAGACTGAGCTTAAGAACGATCAATGGCAGTCACTCATTGCACTACAAAAACAGCTGCTTTATGAACATCACGACTTCTTCCTAGCTTCGCAGCATCCTTCTGCCAATCAGGCCTTAAGTAAACTGGCGGCCAAATACTCGATGCCGGCAAGGATGTGGCGCCACGGGATCCACGCTTTTCTCGAGATTCTACAACATAGGCTCCCAAATAACGTTGAGCATATGCTTGCCTTCATCTACATTGTCTATGTCTTGATAGCTTCATTGTACGAGACTGCACCTACCTTTAAAGATACCTGGATTGAGTGTTTAGGCGATCTTGGGAGATACAGGATGGTTAAGGAGGAAGACGAATTCGCAGACCGCGAAGTCTGGAGTGATGTGTCCGAATTTTGGCATAACAAAGCCTCAGATGAATCTCCAAACGTGGGGCGTTTACATGATCATATAGTTATGCTTGGCCGGCCTAACACCATAGAGCAGCTCTTGTTATATACGGGGTGTTTGACGTGTAACTATTCTACCGGATTGGCTGAAGGCGCTTTCGGGTCATTGTCTGCTCTTGTGGTAGGCAACAGACTTGATTACGGCCGGTTGAAACCAAATCGATATCTCTCCTACGGAAGACGAATTTCCTCCCATGCTCCCAACGAGGCGCCTTTATCTGAGGTAGCAGAGGGATTACTCCGTCCGCTGCACGACATTCTCCTAAATCTGCTCACTGGACCGCATGATCGCCAAATATGGGAGGACTACACCATGCGTATGATTATGCTGGGCTGGTCATCCGATCATTGGCAGTATCCCAATAACCTTCTCACCTTAGACACAATCGACGGTAGCGAGCATACAATGGGCCAAGAGTCATGGCTCGCACTCATTATAGAAAGGATAATGTGGCTCGGTCTTGCTGTTACTCCTATCTGTCTGTATCCCAAGACAGGATACGTGCTGGAAATTAGGAAGACGCTGCGGCGAATGTATCATGATATGGTGACCCGGAGTGTCTTGCTGACTACCAACGCCGCTACTTCGATCTCGGCGGTCTTTAGGCGGGATTGTCTTTGCCGAAGGTCCACCATTCTGGCGTTCATAAGCATCGCTCTACCAAGCACAGGAGCAAGCCCCATTGGCAAGCCAGCAAATGGCGAAGGGGTTCCAAACGTTGGGCTCTTACCAGCTACGGTTTTGGGATATTCAGTGGTCGCGCTAGCCATTGTTTTGATCGCTCAGTATTTAGCTTCGAGAAAAGGTCCGATCCACGTATGGGGTTGTGTTATGGCTGGTTCAGCCTATGCGTGGCTGATGATCAGGAATGATCCTACCACCACCCTGGCTCTCTCCACACCGTGAGTGTCACCTCAGTGCTGACTATGAATCCTTCTAATTGCTCAAATCAGGGTCTTCGGCGTCTGGACTATATCCACCCTTCAGTATGGCTACACAAATTTCCGAAAATTCGGTATACCCGACGCGTTGGTCACACGTTTCTGCTTTCGGGTTTGCAATTACTGATTCTCTATAGTGTCAGCTTGCTGGTAATCCTTGCTGGGACTCTGATCAACCTCTCTTTGGTGAGATTCATGACGCCGACTGGAGCTACCATATCGCAAGCAGACCTCATCAGTGTTTCGCTGCCATCTGTGAGTGCGACTTTAGCTAGTATAGTCAACCTAGTTGCTCTTATCAAGGGTTCAGTCGCACAGCAAAGGAATCTTCAATCAATCGACGTCCCAAGGACGGGAGACCTGAGCAATAGCGATGACACAGACTCAGGCAACACCCTAATGGAACATCCAGCTACATATCTATCCGAACTCCCAGGCGCGTTGTACGAGCTTCCATCTACCCATGGCGTCTTAGATGAAATATCTGTACCTCGAACAGCGCCATCATCGATAGAGTACATATCCACCGCCTCGATGCACTATATCTGGCTTACATCCACCATTGAACATTGCCGCACTGTGTATAGGAGATTGACTCGGAGCGATACCCAGAATTAGATTACTCCATACAACAAACTAAGAAGAGTATTGCCGTCAGGGGCAGGACACTAAACGACTTCTAAGGATATGGACCACGTCAAAAAGCAGGTTTCTATGCTTTGGAGACGTTGAGCACATAACGTAGGTGTACTGGTTTAGTTGCTGGTCCAAAACATTAGGAAAGAGTCCTAGTCGTACTAACAACGACTGGCCAGCGGTCGATCGCCTTAAGCGCGACGCATTTAGGTGATTTTTCGGATGGTGAGTAAAAGGTGTTCAGAATAGGCATGAGGGCAATCTAGAACGTCTGAGATCGCTCCTTGTACGTGCTTCGTCTCGAATACAACGTACTTTTGATCCCTTCAGAAATTCGTATCCACAGCTTCTAAGAGGTATTCTTGCGTCTGTGATCATCCTGTCATGGACCAAAATACTTACTCGAATACTGAGCCTTGGGCGAGTACGGTACACGCCGGGTTTCGTCAGGGGGGTAAGTTGGATGAGAAGGGGTTGTGTCGACATCCGCCGCATCAAGCTTCTTCATCCCAAACAAAACATACCATTCTTTGATTCCCTGATCCTGGGGGAAGGCGCACGGAGTCCGTACGGTATGAGAGCTCATACAATGGAGGCATTGCTCAGATGCACCACAATACGACATGCAGGCAATATCTCTCTCTAAAAGCGGACCCGTCAAACGAGGGTCGTGCCGCTATGCTAAGGCAGGACCGAGATATAGTATCTAATCTAGTAAGCGTCGATGATGCAAATGATCCTGCTGACTGTAGATACTGCGCCACCGGTGAAGCACGCTATCGTGCTATGGAGATTGTCTTTGCCAGGTCCTTAACCTCTTTTAGCGAGGCAACGATAATTACTTGCATATGGTTTCGGCGGCGCTCCTGTCACGGCTTGCTCTGTTTCGGAGGTCACTTCTCCTTTGCGTAAGTAGACACAGCCGACACTTCAGTGTGTAGACAAGGAGCGGCGACTTAAATCTGCTAGGACACTGTGAGCTGGTGTAAGGACCATGAAGACGACCGAAGTCAAGAGCTGCATATTACTACCTTAGGTTAGAGAAGGTAGTATTAGCGTGTGCAAGACCTTTGGGAAAGCTTGGCACTAAACATCAGAACTTCCGAACAAAAGTCGTTGCCGACCTTTTCCCGGAAATATGCGAGAAAGTCGGCAACGACTTTTGTCCCCGACCCTCGTTCTCCCGTAAATGCATGCAAGAGACATTTATTACAGTCTTACGGAGTAGCAGTCTGTTTTGAAGCTATACAGACTTACATGCTCTACTTGCTCCCTCCCGCGTGATGCCCTATTGTCTGATCTCTACCCACAGCCTATCCACAGCTAAGAAGCTCCTCTTATTCCACTGGGAGCCCAAGACCGTACGCTCTACTACTCTTGCCACCCCTCAGCGTCTCGGCGAGGTGCACAAAAGTGATGACAGGGAAGCATGAATAGTCTAGCTACTAACTGTATTGCAAGATCTCTTCGAGACTTCGATGCACACAGAGAGGGTTAGCCATGTGTTTTCACTGATCCCATCTTCTAGCCCGGCATGATGAGTGCACGCAACCAGACCACCTATATCGACGCAATCAGATCCTTTTGCTCTAGATATCCCGACTTGGTCAAGTTCAACCGATTCCTCGGAGAACCTGAATACTTCCTAGGCAAAGCAGCCGTCTTGCAATTCGGATCTAGCAGTAATAATAGCAAAGTCGAAAGATTCGACTTTCGAGACGTCAATGACCTGAAAGCGTACCTCTCAGGAACTGCACGAAACGCCTGCAAGCACCGGCTGTATCTGCTGGAAGATCTGTCCAGACCGTTCGTCGAGGCTTTCGGCGCGTATTTCTGGATGGACCCGGTTCTATTTGCGGCGCATGAGAATTCGACACATTGGACGGCGTCGAGGTGGGATTACGCACTACCTCGGCGGTTGCCATCGGTGCAGAAGTCTGATCCGCACTTCGCACTACGTTATTATGAGGTTGTAAAAGCCTTAGGGGACGAGGACTGGAATGGGATCAGGACGGTATCAAATGTTCACCGGAAGGTTGAATTAGGAGATCCGGACCGCTATTTTCAAAGGTACAATTCGAATAGCTACGTGATTCGAAGGAATGCATCATTTTGGTCGCGGGTGAGAAAAGATGGAGGCTGGGATGGTCAGTGAAATTGTCTTCCTGCTCCACTCCCTCTTGGTTTCCGACGAATTCATAACTAGCTACAGCGCTTATCCTGGTCGATCCTCCGATTGGGGACTCGATGCTTGTCAGAAAGAACCAAACAAAGCAATGGCCGAATGAGCCTTATGGTTTTGGCTACGTTGACTTGACGCCCTGGAACGGCAAGATCGCACGCTTGATCCGGGGGGGATATGTCCACGGTCCTCCTAGGACGTCGATGTTTGACGATATCGCGTGGTACTGGACACACGTGGCTAGCTTGGAGCAAGTCAAAGGTGCGCAGAAAGATATGGCCATGAGTTCAATATTTCTCAAGCAGATCGTAGCATCGCAGTGGAACGTCCTGCTCGAATACGTCTGGGCGAAACTCTGCGAGTTTGAGAAAGAGCTTGGGAAGTTTGAGGGGAAGAGGTTTCGGAAGCCACAGGAGCATTCGAAGCATCTTGCGGAGACATTGGCGGGGGTCAATCTCTTCCGGAGGCGACTCTCATATTACTTTGATCAGGTGGAGTCGAACCTGGGGAGCCTTGGGATCGATGTGCACGAACGGAGTAATGACGAAGGCAAAGAGCTGCTGTCGATCCTCGTGAGACTTCAAGGATGCAAGGAGAAGGTGGAATCTCTGATGCCGATCGTGACGGGCATGCTGAGCGTTAATCAAGCGAACATATCCCTGGAGGAGTCCAAATTAGTGTCAAAACTGACGGTCGTCGCTCTGATCTTCATTCCGCTATCCTTCACAGCGAGTATATTCAGCATGGGTGGAGACTTTCAGCCTGGCAGCTCACACTTCTGGATGTACTTTGCTGTGGCACTGCCTTTGACGTCGATATTCCTCGTTCTTGCGTGGTGGTTGCGAGGGAAGTCTTTGATATAGCGATCAAAAGATTTCCTAGCATGGTATTCGAGGATGAAGGACTGGGATATTTACGCCCCTAAATTTCTTATGCCGCGGAGGTTCATGAAGCAATTCGTAAGATGTTACGTGTAGTGATTGGAAGGCAGCGATGAACGGATAGTATTGGAAGGCAAGGGAAAACAATCATTCTAGTCGGCAAATTGCCCAAAATACCACACTTTTCTGGAATATTTTCCAAAATGCCACCCCCATATTTCAAAAATACCACACTTGGGAAATTGCGTACCCGGGAAGCTGGGCGCATCAGCCCCCTTGCAGCGCGAAACACCCCGCAGCAGCCCCCGTAGTAGGCACGTCCGTCCCTAGGGCATAGGCAGGCCTAGAGACCTCCTGTATAAACCTCCCGACCGTCGCTATCATCATAAGGAATAATATTTTTAGTGGTAAAATATAATATCTTAAGGGGTTTATCCCTAGAGCTTAGGGTACTCAGCGCTCTTTTCTCAGGCTAGGTAATTACGTCGGGAGCCCTACCAAGGTAACCGGACTACCGCGGCTGCTGCGGGGGCTGCTACGGGGTCTTCTGCCCGGAGTCTTAGGCCTGAAAGCGGCCCTGGGACTGATGCGCCCTGCTTCCGGGGTACGCAATTCCCCAGGTGTGGTATTTTTGAAATATGGGGGTGGCATTTTTGTAATTTGCCGAAAATTGCCACACCTAAATTGCAAAAATACCACACTCGCATGGTGGAGTACCGAAGGTCACCTAGAAAGGCATACTTTGACGCTAAGACTTCTATCATCGATGGGTAGTAGCGACATCTAGGAGGTGTGCGGGGGTGCCCATGGAGACTCATACGCTGGGAGGCTGTTATGCTGGGTACTCATGCGCGAGTGTCTGATATTTGGGGGGCTGAGGTACCAGGGACTGATGTGCCGGGGGCTGCAAAATACAGGAGCGTGATACACATGCCCCTGGTGATTAGGGGGCCGTCTAGTACTTCGCTGTGTGTGCGAGTGTGGCAGTTTTGTAGTTTTCTCAGGAAAGTGTGGTATTTTTGCAATTTGCCTGGAGATAAGAGAAAACATCTAGGAAAAAACGATTAAGTAGATCGGAGAGCAAATTAGATGGCAAGGGTATAAAGAATTCATTAAATCCACATTTACAACCAATAAGCGCGGCTCTACAACATACCTCCCTAATTCAAGCCCACCCATCCACCCTAGATCCCTACGAATAGCTATAATCAATACTAGCATGAACCTTATTCCAATAACAGTCAAGTGCACCTTACTTTATAAACACTCATAACATTGGCTTTGGCGTTGGCGTTGGCTTTGAAGCGGGGATTTTGAGTAAAGTAGGGGGATCGACTAGCGAGTAGGTTTGGTTGTAGGTTTGGTTGTAGAGGAGGATTGAAGAGGCGGAAGGGGGGGGTGTGTGGTGGTGTGATGTGGAGGTGATGGTATGTTGGTGTTGTAGTAGGGATTTTAGGGATGGTGGTATTATAATAGGGTTGGTTGGGATGGTGAGGAAGGGATGTGTTGGTGGGGATGGTGAGGAAGGGAAGTGTTGTGGATGTGGAGGTGGAGGTGGAGGTGAAGCTGGTGGTGGATGTGGTGATGTGGTAGTGTGGTGGTGGTGGATGTGATGGTATGGTGGTCTTGGATTGGGAAGGAAAGGAAACGAAAAGATGGGTATGAGTCTTGTGAGTCTTGTGGATTGAGATAAGGGGTGTAGAGATACTTTTTCAAAGAGGAAGTGTCATCTCCGGATATCGTAAGCGTCCTGCCGGTATGAGAAGTATAGCTGTATCACCATCATGGCTCACATTGCAGCTGTCGAGCATTCAATCCCACATTATCCGATGTACATGAGGAGAGAAGTAGAAGAGAAGTTAAACTTGCCCCTGGTATCTTTTCCTTTCAATCGAGCCTCATACCAAGACGCCATTGATTGATTCCTCATAGCCTAGCCGTCATCGTCTCATGGATTACGGCTTCAAGGCCACCATTGGCTACGAGAACATCTTGAGAAAGTCTGTTGGCTCGGCCGGCGCAGGGCCCAGGATTTTATCAACATCACTCTGAGCGATGACAGCACCTTGACCCGAGCACTTGGCCTTGGACTTGAGCTGTGCACACAGGTCATCCATGTCTGTCTCACCGGAGTTGGCTTGCTCCGACGACTGGACACGGTCCCTAAGACAAAATGGGGTCAGCGAATGCGTAGGCCTAGGATCAAAGGTACCAACCAAACACTGGCACATGTCAAAAATTGCTGCTTCTCGCCACCTGGACCTATTTCCTTAGGACTTTCATTCTGTCGCATGTCGGTCTTCTCCATCAAGTCCAGTCCTGATGGCTGACTGGCTATATCTGCAGTGTTGTAAGGGCTCGTAAAGTCGTTGAAAGGGAAAGCATCGTTGAAGTAGTCTCCGAACGAATTATTCAGGATGTTGTCCTGTGGATCCCGGTAATCTCCAAACAGCACAGGGTCGAATTGGCCGCCATTTTGTTGAGCCATCCAGTCGAAGCCATTGATATCTGCGGTTGGGGACTTCACCAAGTTCAGACCAGCTGAAGCACTGTTAGCCTCTGATATCATGCGGACTGGTGGATTGGCTATGTTGCCGCAGGATTCAGCCAAATCGACGCAAAAAGATTTCTTACCTTCCGTATTGTTCTGCGTCTTACCTTCCTCATTTATGGTATCGAGAATGCTCTCACTTCCCTTGCGATTATCTGGCGATTCGGCCGAAGATTCTGGGGTAGTACCACAGGAGGAATCGAGTGCGTGCGACATTGAAGAAGCAGGCGAGCCGGTAATAGATGCAGATGAATGGTGGCGGACAACTGGTGTCTGACCATGCCCATTCGTGGTACCTACACTGGGCTTCATGATTGCCCCGTTTGTTGACGGAGCTTTGCTACCAGGATATGAGATGTAATCCGCCGAGTTGCTGCGACTGGCGTTCTCTAGGATGGAGGGGCTGAACAATCCATTGAGTTCATCATAGCTGTTTTTGTTGATGCCATTCATAGGCGTCTGATAAACCTTAGAGCTACCTAGTGGAGTCGCAGTAGTGTCAAAACTTGTTGGTGACAATGGCTTCGTTAGGCTTGAGGAGTCCTTGCTAAGACTTGAACTGGTAGCAGATGTCGAACGTGGGACAATTTGAGTAGGTGAAGTGGTTTTTGCGATGGAGCCATTATTCATAAAAGATCCAGGGAGGTCACCAAATTTGGGGAAGGCGAAGGAGAAGTCACTACCAGTACTGCTGCTGTTGTAGACACGTGATTGAGTGACTGATTGAGGTGGAGAGTGTCCAGCGCCTGCAACGTTCATTGACAATCTCTTCCGATATTCTTTTAGCTCCATCTGAAGCTTGTCAACGGTCGCTCGAAGACGCCCGTTCTCGTGGTTTGCAGTTTCCGAAGCCTTCTCGAGGTCATCCACCTTGGTCTCGAGATCTTTGAGATGACGTTCTTTGCGTTCGCGGAAGGCTCTCTGAGCAGCTCTGTTTTGCGCCTTGCGTTTCTGTTGGGAAGATGATTAGTACTGGCAATGATAGATGAGAAGCCCTCATTGAAGATACCGTAGTGGGCTCCCCCGTCAAAGGCTTTCGCCCGGGCTTTTGCCCAGATTTCTTCACAGATTTATCATCGCCTTCTCGCCTTTTGCTCGAGCCCTCCTCTTCGTCTTCCTCGTCAGTAGAGGCCTTCCTCTTGTCGTGGTGTTCACCATCATCATTGAAGTCATTTTCAGGTAGATCACCGAACAGTTGATCACCGCTATTATCCCAGTCGAAGGCGCTGTCGTCTAGGTTTTCATAGTCCAGAAAAGGACTCTCCTCAAAGCTATCTAGCCGGCCAGAACCAGGTGTTTGTTCGATTGGGGAGGTGTACATATTTGCGCCGTGCGGAAGTAGGCCAGTACTGGGCTGTTTGGGATCAGTGTATGAGCGCGAGTTTCTCGGCGTGGCGGTGTGTGGTCGTCGAGAAGCGCTGTCGTTGGTGGAACTGGATGATAGAGCCGTCCGTAGAAGACCCTCTTGAGAACGAGTCAGTGTTAGATCTGGGCCAAACGCTGTTCCGCTCATGGTGTCCCGCAGCAGACTATGTCGATGATGTCCTATTGATGACTGTACGGTGGGAGAACGGGAAGAATGGGCGGATAATTCAGACCGATCGACCCCACCTCGTTGAACTGCTGTGAGGAGATCACTGCTACAACGTTTGCCACTTTGATTATATCTTTGTTGTCGTTGGGATAATATGGAGCCTAAAGTGTAGCGGTGGTATATGTAGTGAGCGTTGAGGTAAGGCAGAGAAGGATAACACTTGATAGATGGAGCGGGCAGTGGGTCTGCAAGATGACGGCTTAGTGACTCCAATTGATGCTGATAGGACCAATAGGCAGTCCTTGTTCCTGAGCACCGGTGAATCGCACCAGGGATGCAAAGTCGCAAGTACTGTAAGCAATTGGATATTGGTGAAGATGAGGATGACGCGGAAGCGATTGGAAGCAAGGTGTCGTCACTGAATGATATAGTGTCCCACTCTCTTCGAAAGACTGTTCCCCTTGCTCTTCACACTTCTTCAGGCCTCTGCGACCGCCTAGGCCTTCAAGACTCGGATACTCGTCCAATCAAGTGATGGGGAGTGGTGTCAGTGGTGGTGCAATGTGAAGTTCGATGCCGTTGGATGCTGCATTTTTGGATTTCTAATCGAGATACCGATAGCCGCTAGCTGTTAGCGGCTGTGATCGACGTAGACGCCAAGCCACGCCAAGCCATCGGCGACGGCGACCATTCTCGTGAGTCCGTACTAAGTATACTACCTAATTTTAGTTAGGGGAACTTCGACGATGTACGATCTACTAGCTTCCGGTCAACCGCTTTACAAACAACATCGGTGACTACCTATTATCTATTTTCCCTCGGAGATTTTACTCCTATCGCTTACAATTCGCACCCACATATTTGAGCAATGCAGTATTACTATGAGAAATTACCAACGAATACTACCAGAACCGCGTAAAGCCTATAAGCGGAAAGTCATCAGTCAGCAAGCTCAGCGGTACCAGGAAGAAGACTACCACTCACGCCGCGGTAGCAGAGAAAATCTCAATAAGCCGAGCCTGACTCAATAATGATATGAAAAGGGCAAAGACAGTAGCACACAGCGCAATGACAGCCAACCTTACGGCTACTGAGCCTATGTTGTACAAAAGGACGATTGGAAAGGTCAGTAACATGACTGCCGAGAGGCTTGTCAGCAGACGGGTTGCCACAGCCACCCGAGCGGATGTGATATAGATCAAATGCTGGTCGGTCGACTTTCTGGCGTCTTCCTGCGCTTCTATCAGACTCTTCTTGAGAATGTACTGTTTGTCAGGGAGCATGCAACCCTTGAGGTAAAGACCTAAGATATTGTGTTGAGCTTCAGACGTATGGTTTAGAACATAGCCCCTCACGCTTGAGAACCAACACCCTCGTGTCAGTGCTGCACACTTTTCAACAAACGTCTCGATACCGGTACCAGTAACCCCACGATCTGGGCTGACTAGGTCATCCCAATTGTTCAGGTAAGTCGACTCGTTGGCGACCAGTGGCTTGTTTCCCATAAACCAGTTGGAAACGCTCCGGATATTCCGTTCTTGTGGTCGAGGTCGTTCTACTTGGCGGATATATGCGTCCAGAAATTGGTCCACAACACGTCACTTATACTCAGTGTACAGCAGCTGCCGCATATCTTACCATACTCAGTCAACTTAGGCTCAAGTCTAGCAAGCACATCATGCCTCGCGGTATTTTGATCGGCTCGCCTCGAATTCAAAAAGAAGGCGTTGGTCTCGTTATTGTCCAATTCGTTCAATTCTTGCTCCAAGCAGATGATTGCGTCTTGTTTATGTAGAAAGATCCGTGAATGCAGATGTCCGAATCTTCGAAACAGCACAAATTCCTTGTCACTTTGCATGAAGGCGCTGATTCTTGGATAGCCATGTCGATAGCTCTCGACTGCACGAGTTTAACATTGCGAGAGTACAAGCAGACGAGCCTACCTGATGGACTTCGATGGCAGAACTCTTGAGCTTGCTGCAAAATAGAAAACGGCGCTGCTTGGCGAATCAGCCCTAAGCCTGGTACGTGACAGTATACTCGAGGACCTTCATGAGACTTACAATGTTTACGCTGGGTGAAATACATTTGTGTCACAATTCAGGCTGGGAAGTTGGGGCACATGCACTTGAGGATGAGCCTCCTCTATATAGTGTGGTCGGACATCGTGCTGCATGCTTATCCTTATGCAAGGCTAGACTAGGCTTTCTCCACCAACCACTTTGTACCGACCGCTTGGTGCGTCATGCTGGCTCAAGAAGCAGAGGTTGGAATACAAAGGTCATTCTCTTCGACCAGTTGTGGGTGTTCTTGTCCATTGTCCTTGCGCTTCACCCTGTATCGCCTATTGTCGAGGACCGCGACTACTAGATATGGCCCTGCTGGCGCAGCTTGGCCAGGGACAAGACGATAAACTTCTTCATCGATCTGATACAAGGGCGCAGTTGGGAACTTTTCCAAATTAATAATCCGATTTTATAGCGAGGTTTAGGAAATCTTAGGATGTGTACCTGCGCTTGAGCTTTATAAGGTAGAACCTTTGAGCGAAACCTTCCCGTAGCGGCTCCGGAGAAGCTGCTGAGGTGCTGCGGAGCTTTGATCAGTCGTGGAGACATGCCCGTGGACTGGTAAGGGCACATGCCTTTCGGTCCTCTTCGCTCTCACTGCTCTCGTCGTTCCCTGGTGGGTTAGTCCGCCCTCGAGCGTTCCCAGCTTGTGACATTGTTTCTGCAATAGCCTGTTCCGCAGCCTGGTTACGTGGCCTGGCAGTGCATTTATAGGCAAAGCTCTCCTTGATCCTTGAGCTTCGCCCAGCCTGTTGCCTTGTCATGCATGACCTTCGCTTTCAAACGGGGCGTAAGAGATACTTCAGGTCTTGTTGTTGGGCTGAGCGGGGCGCGGCTTGCAGCCCGACAGCCCGCTTGGGGCGACCAGTATAAATCCACGATCGGACGCCAGAAAATTGGGTAGGCAGGCACGGCAGGCTGCCCCAACCTACCAATCTATAATCATCATCAGTGCTCCATCACAGAAACATTCTAGCAATGTCGAAAGAGCAAACGATTTGCAACGAGTTCAAACAGAGCACTCGCAATTACTGGGCGACGAATGGAGATTATGATGAGGTGAACGCCTTGCTGATTCATTGGGCTGAGGATGATCTGGAAGTGGTGCCCGAAGTGCAGAAGCTACGGCAGCTGTTACAGCTCGATCTCAATTTCAACGCAAGGACATACGCTATCCCTAGTGAAAGGCCGGGCATAAGCCTCCAATTGAAAATCGCTGAGTTCATAAGCCAGAACTCGGTCAACACACGTAGCCTTGCAATCGTGTATTATGCTGGCCATGCAGATAAAGCGGACAGTGAACCCTCAGCTGGATATAGTGAATGGAGAGCGTAAAGTCTAACGTTCGGTGATCTGTGAGTTCGACACTGATCAATTTACCAGGAAGGGAGAAGGAGGCCCAACCCTTGATTGGTTCAAAGTACAAGCCTGTCTTTATCTTGCGCAGGGCGATGTACTTGTCATCTTGGATTGCTGTTATGCTGCAATTCGATCGCGTGGTTCCAAGGAAGGAAAGATGGAGGTTTTAGCAGCATGCGGTTCGGATTCTAGGGTACCAGAACCTGGGCGATCTTCGTTTACATCTGTCCTGATTCGCGAGGTTCGCCGTCGATTGAGGGCAGGCGAATCTATTAGTATCCGAACGCTCCATAAGCATCTCTGGGCTGACGGTACCCAATCAGCTTTAAAGGGTGAGTCCAATTGGTCCCGAACGTTGGAAACCGCAAATTAATATATCTGTCAGTGAATCCTGTATACTTTGACTTGTCCATGGAGGATCAGCCAAGCATCGTGCTAAGGCCGCTCCTGGTGCGACCTCCCTCTGGATTCGTGAGAAAAATCAGGCCTCCTTCTTCATTTATGCTTCTGAGAGTCTCACTACGCAAAGATATAACGGGGTTGCAGATAGCTACTTGGCTGAAAAGCTTCCCACCAACAGTGATTCAAGATGTTGATATCGAGGGTCTCATACTCCAGGCAAGAAGACTTGAAGATCTGAAGGTTGAGGAGCACTTTTTCCCTGGTACGATTCTAGGAAAGCTTTCTCCTCCGGCGCAGAAAGAGATATTGCAAAGTATCCAAGGCTTGTCGCAGGTCATGTCCAAGACAGTAGCGTACGCAAATCATAGGGAGTCAAGCACCGACAAAGCCTCCCCTGAGCCCGACTCCGGATTGCCCTTTGGCACGCGTGTCATCAACGACATCCAGGATATAACCTCCAACGTTTGCGACACTATCGAGGACGGCTTGCTACTGGACCCCAACATCACATTGGAAGAAGCAGCAGGGGATGAAGTGGCAGCTGCCGTAGACGCAAAAGACGCAATCGCATTGAGGCAGTACGTCCAAAATGCTCCACAGGTTCCTGATGCTCTTCAGATTCCTGGAGAGATCATGACTTTTGATTCATCAGGGGTCAGCAGCTCTGATCAGCGCTTTCGATTTGGTATAGTTGCAGAGAGACCGGTCATCATCGAAACTTTCCAGGCGATACCTAGAGGTTCATATGACAGTACTCAGAACGCAACGTTACAGAACACAACATTTCAATCCAAGAACGTGGTCGCCCAGCTGTCTCAATCTAAACGAACGAGTCTTCACATTCTACCTTGTTTTGGATACATCGAGGAGCCAAAGACACAAAGATACGGTATGGTCTTCGCGCTGCACAAAGGTTTAAACACAGCCCAGCTACCAATCACCTTGGGAAATCTCTACGGGATCAAGACACACGTTGCTCTTGGCATTAGAATCAACATAGCTTACGTCCTCGCTGTTGCTGTGGGGAATTTCCATAGAGTCGGGTGGGTTCATAAAGAGTTGAAAAGCGACAACATTCTTTTCTTTCACCCAAGGTCCACGACAGAACGTTCGGACTCCAGCAAAGTTGCGGAGGTTGATCTCAGCCAGCCTTTCCTTTTCGGCTTTGGAAGTTCCCGGCCTGAAGACGGGGATACTTCACGAGAAAGCGACTACGCCCCAGAGAACAATGCGTACCATCACCCTGAACGTTGGGGCCGTCCACTGAGCAGATTCCAGAAATTCCACGATGTTTATGCGTTGGTATGTTGCATACCCAATCTGTGAACGGGCGACTATAAACTGACACAAGAGAGGGGGTTGTCTTTCTCGAAGTCGCCCTGTGGCACCGAGCAACGGATTTCAAAGAGCTGAGCATGCATCCACGTGGCCCTAGGGACATAAAGTCAAGACTCATAGCCCGAACTAAAGAAGACATCCCGCATTTAGTGGGCCAAAATTTTGCTGATGCTATTGACGCCTGCCTCCGGTTCCAAGAATTACCCGGGGTATGGATGCGTTCTCAGTGCACCAGCAATATAAGTCTAGGATCGTTGCGAAGCTCGAAAAGGCGACAAAGCACGCATAAGGGTCAGGAGGAAAGGTTGATAGAAGGATCGAATATCGCTGGGCTTCTCACCAAGCTCGCGTCACTGGTTGGTAAGCCATCCATGCACAAATATTTTGGTCAAGAGACGTACGTACTTTGACACATAGCCGACATGAAGCCGCATTGAGAGAACATATGATCCTCCTTAGCAAACCATGTTATATAGTGACAACGCGAACGCAATATATAAGTAATCAGTAGTCCAGTGGAAGGGTTCACCCCTTCCGGTCCAAACTTACTTCTGGTTCACGCCCTCGCTTTCTGTAACCACGCACTTTATTGTTTTATTTCCGCTACGTGAATTATAGAACGCCTAGATATAAATACTTCTTACAGCGGAATTAATTACAAAATAAGCCTGGCTGAGGATCTATAGAAGCGACAGGATTAGAGCACGCCCGGAGCTAGAGTTTCAAGAGCTCCGGGCTACTAACCCCTTAGGGCTGGACCAGAAGTAAGTTTGGACCAGAAGGGTGAACCCTTCTAGCTCAAACTCAACCTCTGAGGCCCTATAAAGTATCTTGAGATGTACACAAGTTTGCACACATGGCTGCAACAAGGTCCAAAAATACTCTGTTCCTAGGCACGAGGTCAAACGATAGTATGAATGTATCTACGGGGATCGAATGAGTCCTGCTTCACGGCCCCTGATTAACGGCAAGGGTACCCGAAGTCCCGGTGACAGACGCCCTGCCATCGCGCAGGGAGGCAAACGCTGGGCTTTAGAATGAACATCAGGCTACCAATACTGCCAGTCTGAGATGCATTCACCTAAAGCTCATATTCCTCCCGTCTTCAAGATTTCGCGCAAGTCTCTTTGAAGTCAGTCAAGACTATGCCAAAGACCATTGTCGTGATTGGCGGTTTTGTGACCGATCTTGTGACCGTAGCTAATCGCTGCCCTGACGCCGGCGAGACTCTGACCTCGACCTCCTTCAGCCAGCATCCTGGCGGAAAAGGTGCCAACTCAGCCGTCGCTGCCTACCGACTCTCTCACCACAAACCTGTCTCTGCAGCACAGCCAACCTCCACAGCTCAAGCGGCTTCTGCGACACAGACAGTCACTGTAACGCATCCTAGCTTTACATCGCAATCAGCGCCTGTGACGTTTCCTAATGACGTCTACGTCAACGGCATCATTGAAGACCCAGAAGATGAGATCCAAACAGGCCTTGCAGCGCTTCCCAGTGGCGAGAACGTCAACGAAGTTGCCGAGCTCGACAGGGACGTACAGAAAGATGTGGATGATAACGAGATTCAGGTGCGCATGACTGGGGCGCTAGGTGACGACGGCTTCGCAGAAAGGCTTCTTAAGGTAATGACGGACAATAGAGTGGACGTGTCTAAGGTGCGAAAGGTGAAGGACCAGCCGACTGGAGTCGGTGTCGTTATCGTAGAAACCAATACCGAAGAAAACCGCATTCTTTTCTATCCAGGCGCCAACTACGATCTCATGCCCAAGGAGTTCGAGACGCTGGAGAGTCTTAACGGGCTCGATGGTAAGAAGCCGGATCTGTTGATTTCGCAGATGGAGCTGCGACGCGAGACTGTAGAGCAGCTCCTCAAGACGGCAAGCGAACACGGTGTGGACACGCTGCTGAATCCGGCCCCGGCACATGCCCTGGTACACTCCGCGTACAAGATGATCACCCACCCGGTCGTCAACGAGACGGAGGCTGCCATGCTGGCTGATATGGACGTGGATAAGATGACGGACGAGACCGAGTACGGAAAGGTCACGGACGAGTTCTTGAAGAGGGGAATACCAAACGTGGTTGTCACTTTGGGGGCTAAAGGAGCATATTATTCCACCGAAATAGGGAAAGGAGGCTACGTGGAGGCGGAGAAAGACGTGAAAGTCAAAGATACAACAGGGGCTGGGTACGTTCGATCCCCCTCGCTCTTCCCAAAGCTAAAGAAGTACGAGGCGCAACAAGACTCCCACATGCTGACGTATATTACTACAGAGATACGTTTGTCGGCGCCTATGGTGTAGAGGTGGTTAGGCAGAAGAGCTCGGGCAAGGACTTCGATATCAGAAAGGCAGTCAGGTTTGCGTGCCAGGCCTCGGCGCGTGTGATTGAGCACATAGGTTGTTTGGAGCCTATTCCTTGGCTTGATGAGCTGGAACCAATCGCAGAAGGAGCAGCTTGATATATACAGTTCGCAGAATTATATACTGCAGACGATACAAAAGGCAATGACCAAGCGGTCTTAAGTGAAGACCACTCTCGTTCATTGGTTGCGCCTCTTCAAGTACGCCATCCCATATCACCATGAAATAGCCGTTCCCTATAATACAACATTGCCGCCGTCACGTCAAAAGGAATATGTCCACAATTAATCCCTGCAAAAGAACGCAGTCTCCCTCTTTAAACAATCATGAACCTTCTCCGCCGACGATCTCGCAGATGGTTTCTCCTTCAACATGTCGCGGATCTGTTCAACGATGATGTTGCTCAATTGATCTCCCGTTTCAAACTTTGCCAGCCATTCTCCCACCTTCTCCAAATTGTCGCGAAAAGCAAATGGACCACTGCTGCTGTCCTCCACCTGTCGGAACTCCCGGAACTCCTCCAACGACCTCCCTCGATTGACTGTGAGCATCTCCGAGAAAACACAGCCTAGAGCAAAAACGTCCGCAAGTCGTCCACGGGCATTTGAAGCCTTGGCCTCAGGTGCTCGGTACACGGGTGTTCCTTGCGCGAAATATTCATGGGTAGAACTCGTATCAACTCCGGTGAAATCTTTTGCGATGCCGAAGTCGCTGAGATAGGGCCGATGATCCTTGATCAAGATGTTGGCAGGCTTGATGTCCCTATGCTTGACGTTGCAGTCGTGCGCGTACCTCAGGGCATCGACAAGGCTTCCAAACCAGGAGTAAATCCACTTCACAAGACGAGGTTTGAAATCCAGCTGGATGCAGCGATTCAAGTATCCCAGAAGGTCCGAGTCGGCCACAGGCTGCATAATGATACTGTACGCATCCGACTCTTTCACAAAGAATGACACCGTGGCAATGTGTGGGTGGTGGAGCTTTCCCATGATCTTGACCTCATTGAGTACCTCCTCTTCGTCAGAGAACGACCGATCTCGGCGAAAATATATCTGCTTGCGGGCATAGCATTGCCCTGTCGTGGGCTCTTTGACTTCGTGTACCTCGCCCTGAGTGCCGCGTCCTAGCATACGCTGATGTATAAAGAGCGCGTGTAGATCTGTTCCGTGTCTTTCGGGTTCGCCCAAGCCATTGGTGAGATATGAAGACTTCTGGCGAGATGGCAGATCCATTCGGGGACGCTTTGACAGTTTGTTCTCCTCTCTAGCCACTGCATCATCATATTCTTCTTTGGCCTCCTTCAATGCTTCAGCCACCTCCTCGATTCGTCTCTTCAGGTTGTCGTCTTCTGAGGGGTCAAATGAATGGTCTACCAAACTCAGCGATATGCACCATTCGTTGAGACATAATGATCAACTTACTGTAGGTCATGTCATTGAAGTCGGTGACGAACGAAAGCAGGGAGCTGATGTATTCACTGAAAATATCCTGCAAGGGACGTTGGACACTCGGTTCTTCTGCAAACAGCCCAAGGCTTGTACTGAATGCTGGTACAGTAAAATTCAACTTGGTGACCAGTTTCGCAACGCCATTGAGGCTTGCCCCCGCTTTACTTCCGCACTACGCCGACATCAGTAAAGCAAAGTCTGGTGAGAGACAGTGCTTACACTGATTGCTAATGTTGAAGCTGCCCAAATCAAGCCCGTGATTGCGTCTGGTGGAAGGCGCTGGGCACGCGCTATAGCTTCGGCGAAGTTGTTGATGGTGGCATAGGACGAACAAAGCCCAGATAGTAGCCTCTGAGGATACTTTTCCTTGCGTTCGTCGCAAAGTCTCTCGATAGCTGTGCGAAAGGTATCATTGCTCTTGATTGCCTGTGGTGGGTCATAGCCTTTCTCCCTGAAATTGGACCTGTGCTCTTCAACCAAGCAAGCCCACGGGTTGTTACTCTCAGACATGGGAGATGGGAAGGAATGGTGGGGACATAGACCGGGTAGAGGATATCAAAAACTCATATGCAGATAGAGAGCCATAAGTAAGGATGTGATGGTAGTGGATGTAATGTGAAGCACAGAAGCGGTCGCTCATGGAAGCTACGTTATATCTTACGGTCGGCAGCTAGGCTGCTTTAGCGTACCTTTTATCTTTTATGTGTTGCCTTAACTTTGCAAAGGGATCATCTGTCAACAATGTTAAGGTGGGGCAATTCCTTGCAGTTCTCGTCGAATGCATGATAGACATTGATGATATCAACGAAGAGATGAACATCAATTCAACGTAAATTCATGCAGCCATTCATCAAATGAAGCCGTGTTTGATGGCGAGAGAACACCAATATCAAAACCATGATATGGAAGTACCTCATGGCGTGCAACGAGTGCGGGCACCAGCAAAACGGCACCAAGTGGGGCACGCGGGGGTCGCGGGGGTGGCGGAAATGTTTTTCAAGCCATTGCCCTACGAACCCTGAAGATCCTGTACAACATATATTTTTAGATTGTAGCATGTCAATTCGTGGAATAGCATTCGTTTCGGCATTACCTTCCTCTCTGCTTTCCATATTTTCTGCTATCATGATGTCACGATCGGGAAATTGCTTCGCAACATCGCCTTCTCCGCCAGTAGAGCAATGCGTGCCAACAAAGTCCACATCTCATAACAATCGCAGCAGCTTCCCAATAAATATATAGCCTTTCCTACATTTCAGACCAGTCTCATTGAATAGACTACCATAAAACAGGTATCTAAGCATATGGTATGTCTACAATTCCACATAGCCACAATTGCGGGGCGGTGGTCTGTATGACGCCAACTCCATTCAGGACAGTCCCCCACGCGGGTCGCAAAAAAGCCACCAAAATCCTTGGCTTGAATGTTCCGGCCTTTTTATGACCCGCGTGTCCCCCTAGCTACAATTGCGGGGCGGTGGTTTTTACTTAGGAAAGTCACCCCTACTACCTGGCGTTTAGTAGGTGATGTGATTAGCGGCGAGCATATCAGACGTTTTGGCTATTAGATATTTGGCCTATGAATGCGACAGCATTAGCTAATTCACTAATGGACCGATACGGATCATTCTGACAGCGTTGTATACCTGGCAATGAGATGGATATCACCCCCTGTTCAGACCGATATCAGACACGTTGGTAGGTGAGGTGAATAGTAGGGAGCATATCAGGGTTAGTAGGTGACGTGGATAGTAGGGAGCATATCAGACGTTTCCCTATTCAGACCGATATCAGACACGTTAGTAGGTTAGTAGGTGAGGTGAATAGTAGGGAGCATATCAGACGGTTCCCTATTCAAACCGATATCAGACCGTTGGTAGGTGAGGTGAATAGTAGGGAGCATATCAGACACGTTGGTAGGTGGCCGGCCTGGGCAGCATTGGCCATATCATATGCATGCACCCATTCTGACAGCATTCCATACCTGGCAATGAGACGGATATCACCCCCTATTCAGACCGATAGCTGACACGTTGGTCGGTGGATATCAGACTTGGTCATCGGCGTCTTCGTCGCCGTCAGTGCGCTCGTCTGCCTCTTGATTTTTACCATCAGACTTCCGGCTTTTGCAGTACTCTTCCCACTCCTCCAAAAGCTTTTCGGCATCATCGATTGCATGCTCACCCTGGAAGCCATATAGAGCAAGTCGAAACAAGGTCCTTGCCAATCGGTACGCCGTATGGTAGGCACAGTGTGTGAACTCCCAACCTACTAAATCCTCAAAGAGCTCTTTGAGCTCCTGCTGCTCCTCTGTTGGAGGTGCATCATTGGCCTTCCTCTGATCTTCATTACCACCATCTAGCCAGACCCATATCCACATAGGTGGCCGACAATGAACCCATTTAGGGGCGAACATAGCGAGGTCCCAATCCAAGATTCCGCTGATCTTGAGGGTCCCGTCTTCTTGAATATCTACCATGATGTTACGAGGATCCAAGTCGTAGTGAGTGAGGCAAAATGAATGGGCTTCGTCCTTGAATGGATCGAGAAACCCCATTTCATTCATTTGAATTGCTGCAGTCACAAGGCGATCCGCAAGATCGTAGGTATCCCATATGCAGTCTGGAGATAGCTCGAGCTGCATGTATTTCCAGCGGCCAAATTGGGTCATCAGAAAGAAAAATGGGGTCTGATGAATAGGCTTGCTCATGCAGCCCGAAGTTTTTGGCGCCTCGCCACCTGCCAGTTCAGCCCCATATTTCCGGACCTTGAAGAATGGCATGGACGTAGATCTTTTGGCAATAAGTTCTTCGGACTCTGGGCCATATTGGAAAGGACCAACTGTGAATTCCTTGGTGCCTTTGTCGTCGACACGAGTATCGATTCTACCAGCATACGGATGCTCAATGCCCTGCAGGTCTACCAAAATCTGACAAAATTCTTCGACGAACATCATTTTCTGTTCGTGGGTAAGATCCGGGTAAGATCGTGTTCTAGATTCCAGGTCAAAACCCGGTATCCTTTTCTGCAAGACATAAGGTGCGTTGAGTGGATTCTTAAGAGATAAGTCACACGATATGACTTCGGGTATGGGAATCATCGTTGCGTGCTCCTGCACAAATTGCAGTATGGTGACATCGTGCTCTGGCTCGGCCAAGTTCCTTCGAGGTACCCTCAACACCATGCGAGACTCGGGCACGTCCTTCTCAATGGCCGTTACTCCCACCACTCGATTGAAAGTACCGCCTCGCAGATGTTCGATGATGAATTCTTTGGGGGCTTGTGGCGAAGGCGGGGCCGAAGATGGGTCATTCAGACCAAACGCATCCGTAAGTCGCTGCCGTATGCGCTCAACGAACGGCTTCCCTGTGGCCTCAGCATTAGATGCCGGCCATAGTAGATGGCATAGCTCTCTGACTTGAGGTTCGAACTGGGTATAGGGGACGTGCCCGCAGTACTCGAATTTCATCGTAGAGGCTTGAGAAACAGGCGAATTGGCCATGCTTGTGCTCTTGATCTTGTCGGTATCCGGAATTCGACCTTTCCGCAGACTGCGTCTATCGATTGACTGTTGCCTGGCAAGATTGGTAGGTCGAGTAGGGCTAATATCTGAGTGGCTACTAACCGGATCAGAGCGGCCAATGCTCCCGAAAGGAGACATTGGACTTCCAGGAACTTGGCGACGGCTCTGGGACTCAATCGTCTTGTACTGCTGTTCAAAAATGGGGTCTGCTAAACGGGAATTATGGCTCAACAGATTGCAAGGTCGATCTAATGTGAACATCGTTAAATCCAAGAAGTCGGCCGGAAATTGTAGGAATGTTGATTGACGAGAATTGAGCAAAGAAGCTTTATTCCCTCCCCACAAAGAAATAAAAGCTAAGTCTGATTCAACCAACGACACCAAGAGTACAAAGGAATTGGCTAGGAAACCAAACAACCTCTTCCTAATATGATGTTGAGATGATCCATACACGGTCGAAATCATTCAATGGCTAGGCGGAATGCAGGAGCTGGAACAAAAGATACTCGCTATGCTTGTTATCATTGTCGCCATGGAACACTAACATCAAAGAGTTGTTTCTCTGTCCTACAAGCGTACTCTTTCTCTGTGAATGGTGATACTTTGTTGTTGTAATAAGTTGCTTTTGTATTTTGCAGCCGCCATATTATATCGTTTTCCCTACTGCAAATACGCAAGACAATTACCTTGTAAACCCAATCACACATCTCAGAACAATCTAACAGACATGCCTACAACATACGGAGGACTTCATCATTGCCCTGGCGGGAATGGCAATTGTGCTACGGTAGGTGGGTTTTGCAAAACCCATCAGGTCTACTGCACGCATCCTAAGCATCGCTACTTCTTCCACCTGATCTCTGAAGAATGCAGGCTGTGCAATAACATCAGAGTTGTGAGTTACACAGAGCCCTAGAGATATCAATGGCATGCAAATTAGAATCTCTAGGCCGAGGACAGGAACGCCAATGCGTCAAAGAAGCAGGAAGATTAGAAGAAGGCTGATAAAGATGAACAGGCCATAAGAGCTTCCGCTAACAAGAAACAGAAATCCGCTTAAGAAAAGAGTCAATGGTCCGAAGTAAGACTACTCTTTTCCCGTTGGATGTACTGATTTGCTCCTTTTCCTGCATTCCATTCCCAGAGAGAAATAGATACCCTTCTATCAATAATCAGCATGCACACATCATCACCGCTAACAGAATGCTAGCGGAGTTCCTTTGATACGCATCCCCTCCTACTCCTTTGCGTGTCGCCTACATCGTTAGAATTGGTACGTTGTCATGTTCAACATGAAGAGGCATTGATCCTTCAGACAGACATGTCACCCAAGCAGACTTTTACATGATATCTAGGCCACTGATATGGCATTGACAGTAGGTGTCGAATATTATGCCTTCGAAGACATTGCTAGTTGTAGCTTGCGAGTGACAAGCTGGGCTTTCTTCTTCCCTCAGGCATCCAATCTGTTGCATCGTCTTACGCTGAGGCCTACGTATCTTATCGAGCATTCCGCCGGCTCCTCACAAGCTCCAAGAACCTGGTCTGTACGTCCTTTGCACTCATCCGATAGATAACCAGCGTTAAACCCTTTATTTGCCAGACCCCTTTTTGTATTGATGTTGTTACTTCCTGAAAGGTACCGATCATAAATGTTCCCATCAGCACATTCCACCCCAACCGCACCATCATGTAAAGCGGTAGTCAAGATAATTACGGAGGAAGCCGAGTTGAACCCCTAGATGCAGCGCGATAACAAGGAAGGAATTCCATTCAACATTTCAGAGGATAAATCAAACACAGGTAAAAGCACTTACATAGGGGAAACAACTGCAATGCGAAAGACCAGGCAGATACTCCAAATCTGATCACGCCATACCACGAGTCGTAGGGCGCTTGCGTTGGCATAGCTATCCCGTCTCTATAGAAAAGATTTATCATCGCTATTGTGCAACGTCTAGTGCTGGTGTAGGAGTATGTCGTGCTAGTTAAGGATTCGGCAATCGCCTTTGATAGGGTGATGCTTGGGCCTGGTGGTGTGGTATACCAACAGGGGTCATTACACGAAGCCGTCTGATAGATGAACACATGATCATCACTACACTGATTGTACCCATCAATTATAATACAGCCTGGATCCCCATGAGATACTAGCTGTACGAGCTAGGAGCCAACTACGTCCTGCTGGTCAAATATGTCGTATAAGCCAATAACTCATCTCTTGAAAGAGCGTACATCTGTTATTTTCAGATTTCGTATAGAAATAGGCGACGTCGTTACCAGTAAGGTACTTGTATAGATTGATATCTTACCATCCTCTTTAATCTAGACAACGCAAATCATCAATGATCTGCTATACATACCCTATTGTAGTAGCCTCGTCTCAAGACAGTGGGTTCTGCCCAACGTTATCGCAGAGCGAATACTAAAGGCATTATTGTTGGTACTAAAGTTAACACGTTTCCTGATACACTATTAACGGAGTCTACCTACTTTGTAAGATCCACTGCAGTCTATCGAAGTGGCTTTATAAGTGGCTGAACGAAGAACCAGATTTCCACTCGTCTATGTCCGACTCACTGCGACATATATTCCAGGTGATGAGGGGTAATTGGACTAGCGTTGGAAGCATGTATTTAGGGAGGGAAATGCCCCTATTATTCCTACTCCTTAGCAACCCCCATAGTAGCAAGACAACATCAGACGATCAGATACATCCTACCTTTTCTCCAGGCAACGCCACTTGCTGGAGATACGGCTTGAGGATTCGAGAAAGTAGTTCCAATAATATATTTCGATATTCATATTCAAAATTGGCGAGATGGTTTATGGTGTAGATAGCTGAGAGCGAATAGCTACCTTCTCGCGACGACCATATAATATGTTCAAAGCCAAAGTCCCGAAAAATAGATTAATTACATATCACTACCAACAACGTGATCTATGATTTGGTTACTACTTGAAAAGGATGCGAAGTGCTACATTATGAGAGTGGTAGCTTCGGCATTGCAGATCCATCTTCCCTATCTAAAAAGCAAACATATCGTCCTTTCCCCCGTGTGCCACAGAATATTAATGATAGATTTGCCCGCAAAGCTGATAAGCCTGTGCAAACCTTTTCTCGCCGTATCAAATGAGTGTAGGATCGTTTCGTCCACAAGGCACACAAAGAAAATAGAAGAGAAGCAGCTATCCCTCCCCCCTTTACCAGCTCAAATTCGTGACAGAGTGTTAAGAGCTTGCATACTCTGCCCTACTAGTCTCCTGATTCATTTAGGAAATCCTCCTCTCCTTCCATTTCAGCAGCTTCCGTAGCCATTTCTCTTTTTCTTTATTCTTTCTTGCTAGCCTTGGCCTTCTCTCTTTGAGCAGCTCGCTCAGCATACCGAGGTCCCCAAGCGTCGGATTCGCGCTGTATTAGATCTGCGTGAGGAGCGCACAAATCTTCCGGCACCTCGATATCACTGTTTCCACTTTCCCAAGCCGTATATTCAAGGCCGGTCCTCAGTGTTACTTCGATAGTGACTATGTAGATCTCTATCAGGGATCAGCAAATGTCTTCTAACAAAGAGAAGGAGCTGCTTCGCATAGCCCGGGCTCGTACGATCCTTGCTGTCATCCAACGTCATATCAGTGTTTTTGAGAAACCGCACCCAGTCATCTGGTCTGCCACAGTTGTTCTGGAAGAAAGTTCTAATCTCATTGAATTGCGAGGCGGTCATGCAGTTCATGAACACTGCTAGCTCTTTGCAGGAGAAGTCTGGGGGATCCTCATGTTTGTGTGCGTGTCTTGTGGGAGACTTCGTACGCTGACCAGCGGATGTGGTCGTGGCAGACATTCTGTCTAGATATGTATGGTGACGACGACAACTGTGAGTTCAAGGATGATGTATAATGAATTCAGGGATGGACTTACAAGCCGTGACAACAATTAAGAATGTCGTGAAGGAACAAGGCAATAATGGGAACCTTTGAGGTGGTAATGGGATGCGACAAAGTTTTATGGAAGAAGGAAAGTTGGGGGAGAGACCACCCTTATATACTGAGTCATACGTACGTTGGTTGGAACAGCAAAAGCAGAGCTTCTGCTCAGTGCTAAAAGGCATCTTCAGTCCATGAAGCTGATCCAATCGGAAGGGCTCTTTTCCAGATGGGTATTCCGAGAATACATTGGGGTTCGAGATATCAGCCCAAGAAACCTTCGCGTTACGTCAAGCTACCATTGGTATAGCATTTTGACGGAAGAACCACTAAAGTGTTTTCTTCCCACCAGTTTCGGCCGTCCCAACGTGAGTATAGACCAACGAATCTGACATGCAGCCACCTTGGTCGGTTGGGATTCAAATGAATGGCATCTGGTTCTCGTAGATTTCGTCCATGTGTGGTGTGACGCCTTGTCGGGACCTGTACCACTGTACTGTTGACCAATCAGAGGATACCCGACTGCGGAATGTTAGCTACACTTGATTCGCCACGCTAAATCGGGTGCTGAAGACAAGTGGCTGTGCCAAAGAAGACCTAAGTGTGGCAACAATAGGCCAAGGTATGCCTGTCGGTAGTGCGCTAGGTAAGGCCGACAAAGAGCTATCTCAGCTTTAGAGAAATTTATCCAACCTAGATGCTCAGCAGTAACTTGATCCAATCATTAATTGTATGTAATGAACGAAGTTATCTTGACACAGCCCGAGGTTACCTATTCCTAGTCAGCAGCTTATCACATTAGTAGATACGCACGTCCAAAGACATTCAAAGGGCAAATCGTTTTCTATGAAAATATTAACATCTCAATCGAATTACTGTTTGGGCGTACGTACTTTGCAAAAACCTCTTATTGATGCTGACACTGCCGATATATCGTGTGGCAGCCGAGAAAGGGACAGATAAGCACGTTCAACGAAAGGATAGTGTCCGGTTTCAGAATACATACAGCCACTATAGCTCCGATGAACAATCCCCAATTTTGAAGACTGATATCTTAATCGAAAAGAACTTCGAGCGCAAGTACGTCCTTGCAGCCAAAGATGCCATTCGTCCATTCGGAAGTACGCTAGAGACGGACTGGTGTATCAAGAGATATTGCCACTGCACCATCAGTAGCTTGGGATAAAGTTAGATATGCACGTTCGCCATATGCCGCGGAGCAATGCATGCCACAACAAATACTGCCACCGCGTCTTCGGCAGCTTTAGGGCTTTCGGGGATTTGAAAAAGAAAAGGCAAGAAACAAATGTGTGCCCCTGCTAAGGTCCAATCGGCGCAGAGATACGTTTGAGTACTGACGTTTTTCGGGTTTAGTAGCTCTTGTAGTACCTGGACGACACGAGTACAATAATCCCATTGCTCTACTCTATGCGATTTGCTCGCCAACCTTCTATGTGCCGACCGACTTAGTGCCCAAACATCATTGAGAAGAAGAGAGTAATTCATGGCTCATGGCTGAGCGTCAGGTATCATCGCGTCCATAACATCGCAGCGTGCATCATCATTCATCTCTTACCTCACATGATGTTCATGATTCAGACCAGCGCAGCCAGTGCTTCATATTTCCTCACTTCCTGCGGTTGCTTTCCAGCTACAAACTTTACAAGCTGCGTCAGCTTCTCCCGCGTTTCGTCTTTGATCTGCTTTTCCGGCTGCGGCGCCATGACTTCGGCGATGATGGGGAGAAGCTGCGGCGTTAGGGAGATGATTGTTTGATCGCCTTCCGAGTCTGTTTGATCCATTAGCTCTGCCTTGGAGAGATCTTGAAACGTACTGGGAGAGCTTCATGGATGTAGATATGTAGGATTGGAAAGCTTACAGAGCTGAACAATCATCTGGTAGATCGGCTCATTCTCCTCGAAATCTTCTTTCAGCGGTAGAATCTCTATGATTGCGGGCAGAACTTGCGGGACAGGCATATTCGCGCGATGCTTGAGAACCATCCTACTGACGCACCCAGCAGCGTTATCTTTACACCTTGCCTCGTCTGTTCTCAGCAAAGGCTCCAGCTTGCTAAGGATGGTTGGGAAATTCTTTAGTATCTCCTGAGTATTATCCGAATGCTCTTGCAGCACACCAACAGCGTAAGCGGCATTGGACTTAGTCTCGCTATCTTCATCGCCCATACGATGGAGTAACAGCTTCATCAATATGTTGGTAGAGGGAGTGACTTGCCCACGCATATTCTTAATACATTCGGCGATCACGCCCACCGATGTACTTCGCTCAACGGAGTTGCTGCTGCTGGCGTATTTCATGATCGGCTTTTGAAAGATCTTCCATAGCTCGCCGAAAGTCTCTCCAAGAGCGATGGAAAGTCCAATAACTACGTCTAAAGCGGTGTCGATGGCCAACCAATCGTATTCGGATGTACCTTCTAAAGAGCTCAGATCTTCCTCGTCGCCAAAGTCTTTCTGGCAAGAGTGCTCTTTGGTGATGATGGCGACCAGGATCTCGGTCATGGATTTCAATCGGCCTAGATTTGCTATCAACACAGGTCCAGTGGCTTTAAGGGTAGCTGCCAGTGCACGATTGATCTCTGTCACCGTTGCTCTATAGGATTTCCGTTAGTGAATGCTGGTTTATTGCTGAAAACAAGACGTGGACATTGGTAATTTGATCAGAGGAAATTCGTTTTCTCAACATGCACCGTAGCGCGTCTGAGTGAGCTGGGATTAACGACATTTGTGTCATCATGTCAATGTATGGCTCAGCTCGGAGCTGAATGCTCGAGAGAAGAAATTGACGTACCTGTCCTCTTCGTCTTGCCAGATGGCTAAAGTACCCGTCATGACGAGTTCTCCGAATTGCTCGAGTTGCGGATTCGGCGTTGTCTTCAGTGGCAGGCCAGGTGTAAAATCCCGGATGTCCTCTGGTTGGAGGGCCCATAGCGCGCTGTATGCCCGGAACAGTGTACTAATCGCCGCTTTTTGCACTCCTTCGTAAGAATGTTCCAAGAGGGGAACTAGCACGCCCACAGTCTTCTCAAGATAAGGCAGATAGTCTTGGGTCGTATGTGTTAGAATATCCCCAAGGACCTCCACCGCTATTTCCTTTTCTTGTGCGACAGCCGTAACGACATCCATATCATCCCAATCGTCGTCACTCCCAGCAGCCGCGGCCTCGTCGTCCAAGTCCTCGATGTCAGCTGCATCCACGAGATCGTCGTCGTTAAGAGAAGCAACTTTGATTGTCTTGCCACCTATCGTAATTTCTTTTCCAGCCAGATCTTCAGCTTCGTCACCAAGGTCGACTTCAAGCTCCGACTCCTCGGTCTCCAAGCTCTCAAATAGGGTCTCTACAACCTTTTCCAAGAATGGCTTGAATTCGCCCTCGTACACTTTAGCCATTGTTGCCCAGAACAGATAGCTAGTCTCCTTCAATTTAGGATGGTCAAGATGCAATGCTTCATCGGACGCTTGCATTAACGGCTGCACGTAACGCTGGAAAGCCTTTCCGCCAACCGCTAAAGCCATGTTGCCCATAGCATCGCATGTAACAGACCGTAGATCAAGCTCGTCTGAGCTATCTTTCATCTGGATGTATTCCGAGAGTTCATTCATAGTTTGCTCAAAATACGGCAGGAATGCCTCCTTGGCACACGCGGCAATAGACCCTGTAGCGCCGATAGCTGCAGCTTTCAGCTTCAAGTCAGGATGCCCGAAAAGTCTGGTCATCCGAGGCATTAGCTCTGATAGATAAAGCTCAACATGCTCGGCGCTCAAGCCCTCCACTAAACAGTCTATACAATTCGTGCTGGCTTTTATGATGTCTAGGTTTTGCTTGTCATCTTGACCACTCAGGCTCTTGATTGCAATGTCCATGTGCTTGACCAGAGCTGGCATCAGCTTTTGATGTTCCTTACCAAGCTCTTCTGGAAGCTCTTCAGCTACTCGCATCACTCCATCCAAAGCAGCGCGGCGGACTTTTGTCTCTGGATCTTCGAGCAGCCTCAAAATCAATGGGTAGATCTCGCTCATCTGCGTACCAATGAAGTCAGGGGCCCCTTCTACGCACATTCCCAGTGCCATGATACCCGCTTGTCGTCTATCAGGATCCGGGCTTGTGACATACGGACCAAGAGCGTGCAATAACGGTACGACTACCTGCGCAGGCGGTAGACTGGTTGCCATTTCGTCGAGGAGACCTAAAGCAGACCTGGCAGTAGTGACATCCTCGTCATCTGTATCGGCGTCTCCGAGTTCTGTTGCAATTTCTAGGCATTTCAACGTGAGCTGCTTCCCAACCTTTAAGCCTTGCATCTTCAATTTGCGATATCTGATGCATTGCATAAGGAAGCTAAGAGCCTGTGTTCTAGCGTCTTCATCCAGAGATGTCTGAGAAGCGAGATTGATCATGAACTGCACAATATCGCCAAAGTGTTTGTTCAGAACCGAAGAATCGCAGCCAAGCAGGGTTTGAAAAACCTTCGGATAAGCTATCAGCGCTGTTCACAACTTTTGCGGCGTTTCGAATGCGGCCTACCTCGAAGCTCTGTGTGGTTCGGTCCTCATCTCCTTCATCAACAGCTTGCTTTAAAACAGCTACCATCTGTGGTATCGCAGTTTGTAGTAATTTGAGAGAAGGCTCATCTTCGTCGCTATCCAGAGTGATAGCTAATCGGCTTAATGCTAGCATTGTGTTGATCCTCACTTCACCACTCTCAGGGTCCCCTATGAAATGTTAGACGTCCGCTCGAATCTAACAGTCTAGGGTTCCTTACTTATAGTCTTCGTGAATATCTGCAGCATCTCAGGAAATCGAGGTTTTATTGTCTCCCCAATAGCTTCCAGGCTCGTGAAAAGTAGATAGGTCCCCACCTCTCTCTGCCGCCGGTCTGAGCTGCTGGCTGCCCGCATCACGACATCCACGACATCCAGCCAGTCCCCATTCTGCAGATCTATCTTCGCAACAGCGGTGATGACACGGGATGAGGCGTGTCGGACTAGCTGGTCCTCTTCCCGCAAGGTGCCTTGCAGCAGCTGTTGTCGAAACTCATCTTTTTGCTCCCCAGGGAGTTTCTTCCAGTGCTTCGGTACTAGCGAGCGAGCAGCTTGTGTCGCTGCGAGCTGTCGGATTGGGGAGGGCTGGTCGGAGAGTAGTAGCTGTAAGAGCACAGTTAGGGATTCTGGTAGAGGGTAGAAGTCGGCGCGCAGCTGAGCTGTTGCAGCCTTGAGGCGGCCTGTGTCCGCTATCCAATTCTCAGTACTTGTTAAGGCAGAGTTTAAGGGCAACTTACGAGCTAGCACCTCCTGGAAAAGGGAAAGAAAGTTCTGGGTATCCATACTGGCAAAACTACAGCATTGTTAGAGACTCGCCAAAGTTCGAAAGACTTTATTCGGCTAATAATGATATTCCCGATATTTACCCGAGTTAGATCTAGGGTTTTCCGTCTAGCGGCTGCGCTAAAACTCGCCTGCAGCTCGGCGATCATCATGCACCACTAAGGCATGGCCAATCGTAAGCAGATGACGAAATGTGAGGAAAAAGAGTGACCAGTAATATCGTTGTAGGAACAGTTAGTGTTCTCCATTTCAATATATCATTTGTTTCATACCCATTTACCAATTCTTCTTTAGCAAAGATCGCGTTGGCTCACGGTTGGCCGATCTTCGAGACTATTTGCAAGTGTTGATGGCATGTTGGTCGATGTTTTTGTTTCAGGGATGAGAGAAAAGTCGAGATATATGCATTTCTGGTATGGCTGTATGTGCATATTTGGAAATTACCTGAGAGTAACATTTGCCATACATAAGGTGTATAAGTCCTGGCCCTACCCTGGGAACCATATTGGACGATTTCAAGCCGTTGACGCAACCGCCGATAATCAATGCATGGTATCATAAGTAGTGATCGTGCCAAGTATCCAATCAATGTTTAGCTATGAAGCCAATTGTTTGTCTAAGATGCCTACGAGTATCGAATCATCCATGATCGTGAGCTTTGTACTGACAATGCGACATTCGAACGCATGATAAAGCCCTTCAAGCCGCGGTCTCCGTAATGAGTTTCGTGATCTTCCCAATTGCAATCGTTTGCCCCTGTAAAGGTAAACAGTCAGCTCATCCTGATCCAACTGTAACTTGAAGTCAAGGCGTGCTATACACACCTGGTCCCTTAACGTGAATCTTCCCATCTGTGCATAATCCTCATATCTCTGTTCGGTATCAGTATCACTCTTCAAGTATGAGAGATCACCAAAATACAAACCTCTACGCAAACTTTGCCCGCACCTCCAATGACCTCTAGCCGGGCGATGATGCTCATGCCCTGCTTTCCAAACGCTGGAGGCTTCTTGCTCTTCCGCCCAGTGCCCTTCTCTAACTTGTGCAGCAGGGCCGCAAATGTTACCTCTTCTATCGCTGAATGCACGTGCAGCACACAGTTGAATCCAGCGCTGAGGATACTTTTCAGTTCCAGTAAGGCAATCTGTGCTTCGAAAGCCGCCACGCAGTGAACAGGTCGCTTAGGCGAGCATAGTACGAAACCAGGTAAGATATCTTCTTCTTCAATGCCGCGAATGCGTAATCGGACTTGGTCGCCGCAGGTAGCAGCTGGGACTTCGTCTTCAGTCTCGCCGTACACAGCGGAGATAGTAACATCTTCTTTATTGGGCATCATGATGTAAGTGCTTCCCTTCTTGATCTGGCCAGCTTCGACCTTGCCTTCAATGACCGTGCCCATATCCCTATATTTGCCCTAAAGGTGTTCTACGAGTTAGTGTGGCCCTGCCAAGACCAAACGCAGAAGCGCAAAACATGAACGAGAGTGTTAACTATGACAGAACGTGTGCTGGAACACGCTTACATTGATAGGCATCATGAACGGAGCCTTGACTTTCCTTTCAAGGCTCTTAAGGTTATCTAGAAACTCCAGCAATGATGGTCCGTCGTACCATGGCGCTAGCTTTTTCGGGACTCGATCTTTGATACCAATCGTCGACTGGGCGGAGATGGGCATGAATGTAATGTCGGCTTTCGCGTAGCCCACTTGGCGCGCAAGGAAATTGGATAGTTTATCTGTACATTCCTTGTAGCGGTCTTGGCTCCATTCGACGGTGACGTCATCCATCTTGTTGATGGCGACTACTAACTTGTTAACGCCCTAGTAATTATGCACACGGTCAGCACCTGGCTTTCTTTAGAGAGTGGTCGAAGTCTTGAGATGTCACAAAAAACGACTCTCAATACGAGTCTATAACTCGAGATTTGACGGAGAACAGGAAATCATAGGCTGAAGAACACTCACTTGAGTCTTGGCAAGTATAGCATGTTCTCTGGTTTGGCCGCCCTTCTCGAAGCCGGTCTCGTACTCGCCTTTACGCGCTGATATGACAAGGATACCAATATCCGCCTGGGAAGCCCCACCTATCATATTCGGTACGTAGGTCTTGTGACCAGGGGCGTCAAGGATGCTGTAGCGTCGTTTTTCGGTCTCAAAGAACCCTCTGCCAACCTCGACGGTCTTTCCTTTAGATCGTTCTTCCTTTGTCAGGTCGAGAGCCCATGAAAGATACCAAGTTTCCCGCCCAGCTTCCTTAGCCTCTCGCTTATATTTGTCCATTGTCCGCTCGTCCACCATGCCTGTTGCGTACAGAATGCTGCCTCCCAATGTAGATTTTCCTGCGTCGACATGCCCTATAAAAATCAGATTTACATGCTCCTTCCCGTAGACTTCCTCCAAAACCTCCTCATCTACCTGTGCAGCTTGCTCGTTTTCGACTTCGTCCGCTTCTCTCTTCGCTTCTCTAGCGTCTGCAGCTGTCGGGCTGGAACGGCCTGAGGACGGTGACGGAGAAGTCGTGCCATTTGCATTACCAGATGGTTTTTCTGACTTGTCGATGGCTTTAGCGGCTGCGAACTTGGCCCCGTCTTCCGCTGGGGCGGTTTTGGCCTCGGCAGGTGAGGGTGCAGGAACGCCGATAGAGAGAACTTTAGGTTTCGATGCCGTTGCGCCAGGAATCTCTCCTCCGATGGACAAGGTCTTCACCACAGGTGGTCCAGAAGTCTCAGCAATCTGAGGCGGGGCAGACTTTTGTTGAATAGGTGTGGAGCCGGATGCTGGGGCTTCAGCGGTAGGTCTTTTTGCTATTGTGGGAACTTGCCGTTGCTGATGCGGTTGCTGCTGTGATGCATATCCCTGATTGTAAGTCTGAGTGTGCTGATTGTAGCCTTGATTATATTCGTTGTAATTTTGCTGCCCGTACTGAGGATATGCGCTCCCATATTGTTGCTGGGGATTGTAATATTGACCGAATTGTTGTGACTGCTCAGGACCTCCATAGTGCTGGTATTGCTGTCCTGGCTGAAAGGACTGAGCACCTGGTTGAAAAGTATTGGCTTGTGGGGTGAATGTGTTGCCGCGCCCGTTGTGACCGTTGATGTTCAGATTCCGCTGTGTTTGCTGCGAGAGGAGCTCGTCTTGCGCTGCTGGATCGTCCTCCCAAGAGTCGAGACCCGACATGGTGGCTGTCGCTGTACGCGGAGGTTCTTGACTTTAGGAACAATCAAAGAGCAGCTTCGGATTAAAGCTCGAGCAGGCTACTTGAAGTGCCAAAACATAGGGCTCAAATTCGTCTATCCCCGGTCTCTGCACAGGTTGAAAAGAGTGTGGCTAAGTGTGACGGCTTCGTGGAGTCTTCTAACGTAACGTACTATATTCCTTTGATCCTCCGAACTCGAACGTCGTTAAGTTGAAATCGAAGACTCAGATCCGCGCGGTACCTCGGCTGCTGCGGGTCCTTTAACGCTATTCTACCGGCAAATGTTGCCTCTTAGCGACTTAAAGTAGGTTTTGTCATTAGGTCAAGTACTTAGAGTATGTTGTCAAACAAGGGTGGGATCTTCGAAGATGGCGCCCTTGCTACTGTAATAACATTTTGACATGGTAGCAAATCCAAATAGTTTCATACTCTGGATGCACGAAGGATCACATCATGGATGTTTTCCTGGGGAAGGTATGTTATGCCAAGACAGCTTGGATGAAGTCTGACAGTGACCTCAGGTGACCCAGCAGGCGATGAACTATGCCATAAGGTCCCGAATTTGATGAAATTGGATTCTCTGCCATGACACTGATCCTTGTGCAGATCTGGCGTCACTATCACTGCTGGTTATGCTCTTAAGCAATCGGCCAGGCTCTTGAAGGTCTATGGAATAGGATGAACACAATCCCAACCGCATTTACTTACTCTATGCTAGACCGTCGATGACAGCAATGAGAAAGAAGAGCTTCAGGATCTGCAGGAGCGTCTGAACAGCAAGATTAGGGTTCGTTTCCTCTGTATTCATCATTTCCACATTATGTGTCATTACCAATGCACTATAACACAATATTCACTTTGTCCACCCTTCTATACTATTTATCATAGCTTGTCATTTAGCTCATTTAGACTGGGTGGATACTAAATGTCCGAGCAGATCATCTCTCCGGCGATTGATATGATTGAGCTGATGTACGTAATACTTGCTATCGAAAATGATGCAAAATCATCCTGATGTCCTTGCCAGCTCGGCTCGTGGGAATACCTCTCTCGAATCTGCTGTTTCTCTCACCAAGTCGCTTAGATGGGAAATCCAAGCTCTCGGTCAACGTCTTTCAACAGCGGCCAATGCCGAGGAAGCCATCCAGAGAAAGGGGTCAAAGGCCCAAGCAAAGACCCAACATGACCAAGAGCTGAAGCGGATTGTCCAAGCCATCCGCAAATTACTTACACGTATCGAGGACGCCGTCCCTCTGATTAACCTTGCCATCACAGCATCTGGAGCTAGCCTTTCATCAAATCTGCCCTCAAGCGTTTCGCCATCCCGGCTGCTGCAGGCTAGCACCTTTCTGACGGCTGGTGACTCGCAGTACGGGGCATCTAATATAAGTCATGTCCAGATCGGCCCCACGTTTACGTTGTCGGTGTATATGCTCTTCATGGGCCATGCACGCCCTCAGACCGAAGAGGACGTCCGAGAGAGTACTTGGAAAGAAGTAATTCACAAGGCCGATGTTAGACTGATGCGTGTGCCAATAAGTGCGCTATATAATTTGCCGGGCACAACACTATACGGGAAGGGAGACAGCTTCAACGCGTGCACCTCAGAGGAGAATGGCAATGGCTACTCTCCACTAAAGGTGCCGGAAGTCAGACCCGACGAGTACGCCTACCAGCTTATCATTGTGGAGGATTTAGATGATGACCGCGTCCACACATACGACGACGATGAGCCACAGCCAGGACCTTATGGCGACATTGAATCGGCTGGCATCAGGGAAGTCGTGCCCATACATGAGCTATCAAAAATTTTCTATGCCGACACCGGAAAGATACTGAATATTGGTAACGACAGTGAAACGAACAGCCCGGTGCTCTTACTGAAGAGAGACCAGAATGCGATACCACCGAGGCGCATGATGGGCCGTCGCGAAGACGACGACATACAAGACTACGCAGGTGATGGCCCACTCGCACCTACTAATGGCCACGACAACGGCCAAGCCCTCGTTCTTTCGCCCGAAAAAGGACAGCGAGCCTCTTCGATTATTCCGAATCCCTTCCCTGAACAGCAACTAACCAATGCGCCAAATTGTTGGCGGTTTCCGCCAGATCTCGACCCTGAGTGGATAGCTTTCGAGGTTTATACCCAAGCAGAAGACTCAGACACGGAATCTGAGGTCGATACTCCAAGCAGACCCTTCAGGTCATCACGTAATCTATCTTCGGATCCCAGCACCTCAGTCTCCTCGCCATCTCCAAGATCTTCCATACCACAAAGGCCGCAACAGCAAAGCCCGACTCTTCCACCTATACGCACATCACTTTCACTCCTTGAGACTTTACTTCGCCTCCTCTCTCTCCAGCAGTTCCAACAGGCACCTCATCTATCCATACCGGATGAGCTCCTCACCTTCTTCCTTAGCGAATCAGCTTCCACTGGTGCCGGCAGTAATGACGTACAAGAACGGAAGCGGCTTCGCGAGGAGGCACGAAGACGGGTTGGATTTGATCCCTATGATGAGAGTCCTGTAAAAAGGAGAGGCGAAGAATATCAGTACCGTGGTGGCGAAGGGACTCCTTCAGCATGGGACGGGTCTGGCCAAGGCGACGAGTCGTACGAGCGATATGGCAGTCCATTAGGGTATAGCAGTCCGAGATATGAAGACGAAGGTTACGATACATACCAGACTCAGCCGCGCTCCATACCTACCACACCTAGGGATTCAATGCCACAAACATCGCCCCTACTTCTTACGCATCGGTCTCGAAGTGGAACGCCGGAGAGAAATGCGGCTAGCCCAATCGGTAGACATGCACCCCTAAGGCGAAGAACCGATGGTCGAGAGGGTCTGAGGCAGGGTGCATTTGATGCAGCTAGGAGAGGAAGTCCGCTTGCTAGACCAGGGACGGGGATCACCGACGAGGGATTGGGAACGAGCCCAGCATCGGCACGCCCAGATGAGGGCAAGCGGTAATGATGCCTACAGATCTCGTTCACTCGCTCAAGGAGAGGGAAGTAGAAACAAGCGTTCTGGTAGGCTTTGGTTTTTGCATAGCGACACTGGTGTTTTGAACGACCGGCTTTGTTGATAAAAAGATACCCATTTTGGCTCCAACGTTCAATCAGGATCTGCCTGCACTAGCGTTATTTGAGGGCCATTCATCGAAAGTAATATTTCAGGTCTATTGTTACCAAGAATGACATCTTTGACAAGTTTTCTTTGCTTATAGATAATCTAACCTCTACTCTAATGTCAAGAGAGTCGGGGTACGATATCAATACTACCCTTTTACTCTCAACACAACATACTGTGCCTCCCACAGCGCCTCTTTTGTGATCTCGGTTCACCAATTAAGCACTACCACTTCAAGACCTTTCAAGGCTGCGCCTTTGTTGTGGAGGCTTCAGCGTACATTGAGAATCTCACTTTACCTGTATATATCAATTGTTGGCAGGATAGTTTGAGTATGCTAAGTGATGTGGAAGGGAGTCTGGTATGAATGCATTATTGCATTGATGATTGAGAGACCATGATTGTTGTGTAGTCCTTTCTGGTGAATGGAGTATCATTGAGAAAAGAGGATGATAATGTAAGTATGGTGCTCGGTAGGTCATTCATACAGATAGCGAATAACAAGTAATCGATTTGCCTTCTTAGGGATTGTAGTATTCATGCTAGCATCAAGCCTCTAAAGCACTGCAGCATACGAAACACCATTTCTGTCACAGGTACTTCTATAGTAATACAGCTGAGTAGCCCGCATTGTGTATATATACAACAATCAATCCAGACTCGCAGTCTCCGCTCTATCAACCTGCGGTCTCTTCCTCTCCGGGCCTTCGGTCCTGTTTACCTCGTGATTGAGGTCACCTTGAACATCCTCCAGTGTACCTCGTCGCCGCATACCGGGGTATTCTTGATCGTCGCCCCCGTTGATCAGTCTCATCTTCGCGTCCTGAGCTGCTTGTTTCCAACCTTCGTCATCGCTCTCGACTGGTTCTGCTACGGGGGACTTCTCTTCGTGTGTGACGGCGTGTTTCCATCGTTCGTCGTCAATCACTGCTACGGGGAACTTCTCTTCCTGTGTAGAGGCCTGTTTCCGTTCTTCGTCGTTAATCACTGCTACAGGGGACTTCTCTTCCTGTGCAGAGGTAGGGGTCTCCGTTTGTTCGTGTCCTGGTCCATCTCTTTCGTCATCCATCCTGTGCTCCATACTGTCGCCGAGCTGTTGACTGTTCCCGTAGCTCTGGGGTGTCACCACGCCCGCCTGACTTTCGAGAGTAATGGTACTCGCATTGCGCCCGTTGTCGACAAGATGCGTACTCAACTTAAAGGGAAATGCTATGCCTTCTGATTTGGGACGGCTTACGTTTGGACTCAACGATTGGGAGGCGACTTGGCCATAGGGCTCCATGGTCGAGAATTCGGAAGCCACTAGTAGTGGAGTGAAGGATTCATGGTCCGAAGCCATCCCATCAGTCGGCAGGATCTCCTCCAGTCTCCTCCTGAGTTCTACCACTGATGTGTTCTCGTCGACGTTGGCCTGACCTACATCAGAAACGTTTCGCCGTCGAGATCTGGAATGTGACACAGCATGCACTCGCTCGGCATCAGTAGGCTTGGATTTTGCGCCGTCTGTCTCGGTTGGAGTAAATATACCAATCTTCTTATCTGCCTTTTCTTCGCGGTTCATAGTCTGCTCATCGTGCGTACTTCCCCACGAGGCCCATAAGCTCATACCCCAGCTTCGTTTTCTTTTCTCTGTTTTCGGCATACTAAGACCCCTTCGGCCCGCCAGAGCAGACGGTGGGGGTACTTCATCATCACCAAAGCCTTGATATCCTTTGGCCATCTCCTTCACCCGTTGCCTCTGGACCTTTCGCTTCTCTCGGACGTACTTAGTATCCCAATCTTTCTTGGCGTTCAACCACTTCTGAACAGGTCCAGGCTTGATGACGCCTACTTCGTTTGACGATATTTGCAAGGCTGGGAGGGAGGACGGCGGATCCAAGGGGAAGATGCTACCATGTCTGTCGACCCTTTGGCGGATCATATGGTTCTTGAATGACGGTAATGGCTGACCAGCTCTACCAACTTCGTCGTTGATAGTAGTGCTACTCTGAGTCACATTGTTCTTTACCGTAGTCTTGGCTTTTGCCTTCTCAAGGTCATCATTGCTTCCGGTGTCCGACTCCGAGATGAGGGAAACCTCTTCATCATCCATTATCTGAATTTCGGTCTTTTGGGCACGAGCAAGCGCCCACGCTCCAAACTGCGCAATAGATCTATACATGTATTTGGCTGGTCTGGTAAAGCTGAGTGTAGGCGCGACATGGCACAAGTCATCCCAGACTTGCAGCTGGACATTGGTAGGCTTCCATTTAGCCATCGAATCCCTTGCTTCGGGATAGTTTTCAAGGTAAGCTTCTCCAGGAGGGTATTTGGCCGGGTTTGCAGCTTTGTGAGCCAGGTAGATTTGTTCGTCCCGAAGAAGCTCACCTCCACCTGTCAGAATCAGCAAAGGTGGTAAGCCCCCGAGCGACGGCTGGAGCACTGGAGACACCAGCGGGTGTGATATCAATTGATTGGTGGTATACATTTGTATTTGATCTTTAACTCTGACCAGTTTGCCATCGAGCATGAAGGAGAGATCATGACCAGCATTAGGCATCATATTGTTAGGGCGCTTGCTCGCGCTCTGACTTCCATATGGGTTTCCCGGGTTTTCTCCGGAATCAAGAAGTCCTGGATTGTTGTCCAGCGAGAAGCCCTGAATAGCTTCTCCCTGGGCTTTATGTCTTGCGGCCTGGCTAGACTTTCGCGGCATAGCTTCACCAGCCACTTGCTCAATGGCATGCATGGCTATTTCTTCAATATCATAAGTATTAGGCGGTGGCCAGGACGCTGACGGGCGGTGATGAAAGCCATGGGCGGGAATGTAGTCGAATGAGCCATCGCCGGCGACGCTTGGAAAGGAGTGAGTGAGATCGACCCATGGTGATATTAGTATAGCGCCAGCAGGAAGCGGGAGCCCGCTATCACGTAGTATTACAAGTATGCTGGGTCGATTAGCATGTATCATGATCATTGATACCATCACATACCTAACGATCATGCCGCCTCCTGCGGAGTCGCCTGCAAGGACAATCTCTGAAGCGTGTTGTACAGTCAGGAGGTATAGATACGCGGCCAAGCAATCGTGCAAACCGCAAGGAAATGGGAACTGAGGGGCTAGCCGATACCGCGCTGTTGTGCGTCAGCACTGCCTTGAAAAGGGGCCTATCCATTACTCACTATAGCAAGTCAGCAAGTAGGTTCTTCCACCAATATCCGTTGTACACTCACCGCGCGAGGACCCTAGCTTCCAATTTGCGAGCATGTCTCTGCAATTGGTATCGATGCTCATCTACGCTACCAAAGAAATAGGCTCCACCATGCACATATAGCATAGTCCTCCTTCCCTTCTCCCCAGTCGCCTTCCTTTTAATGTAATCCCTCTTCATTTCAATCCATTCGGCTTGTAGTGGACTACCTTCCCTCCTCCACTGCCACCAACTCTCGCCTCCAACTTTGTCGACGCCATGATGGCCCAGCTGGGTGATGAGCAAATTCGCAGCTTCCAACATGCTTTGTTGGGGGATTGTGACCACCTCGACTTTGACCCAGCGCGGATAAGGAACCCGTTGAGAGGTGAAACGTTGTATGTCCTCGACAGTATGATGGGAAGCGTAGATAAGAAAATGACGAATGATATTGACCCCTTCGTGGTACGAGATGTGGGCAGTCGGTTTTTGGCCGAGTGGCTTGCGATTGAGGTACTATGAGTGATTTAAGCATGGAGTCTGCGTCTTTCAGATATCGCCAATGTGCGCGTACATGGGAAAGATAGGTCTCGATCACTGTCGGCGCGACAGCTGTACCCACGGAGATGGTGTTGAACACCATGATTGCCGCGACTCCGGTTGCTGCTAGACGGCGGCATGGATGGCACAGGTGGTATATAATGCAATCGAGCGCTGCAAGGGGACATCAAGGCGACTGAGGAGCAATTGAAAAGCCCACTGTAATCCAATGAATTTGTAGCTAGTGTCGAAATCTACGAACGCAATTGCTGTAGTTGGTACGTTGTCTGCGGGAATATGTACAACATGGCAATTCCCAAAATATCCAATATACCTTATCCAAGAAGAAAAGTACAACATAGTGACTAATTTTGCCGGGGTTTACCCGAACAATCGATATTCTACTACCGACTATTCTAGAATAGAATAAGCCAGTCCTACCCAGGTTCCACGACTTTGCTTGCCGCGTCCCTTTCCTTAGACAGGTACGAACGACCACCATGTCTGGCACCAGGCCTACTAAGGCATTGGTTCACGGGGGTATTGCTCTTCCGCCAAGCCTAGGTACAATCGAATGCCTTAGCCACCAAAGCCGCACTGCTGAAATTGGATAGAGAAGACCCAAAGTCAATTTGATCTCGCTATTGCGCTGTCGCTCGCCGCTTGGCCAGCTCTCACCTATGCCGTTCAAAATTCATGGGGTGGTCCTGATTCCTACGAGAAGCGGGATTGGTTTGCTGGTGCTGTGTCTGATCTGATAGCGGCAACACCCGACGCAGATGTGGAATATGTCGAAGAATTCTTGCTCCAGATCATGAATGACGAATTCGATGTCAATGTGGAAGACGGATCTGGCGAGGAGATTGCCGCCAAGGTTGTTGGCCTGCGGAAGTTGATATTACAAGGGGATTTCGCGCGGGTCGATGAGATGTATCGACAATGGCAGGAGAGGCAGACAAAGGGTGGCAGCACCAGGATCGACTTTCAGGTGGTGGAAAGAGGCGAGGATGACGACGACACTGATTGGGACAGTGATGATATGGAAGGAGAAGATGTTGATATTGATATGGACGAAGCACCGGCACTGGTGAGAGCTCCGAAGGAAAAGGTCCACCCCAAAGTTGATGACGATGGCTTTACGGAGGTCGTTGGCAAGAAGAGACGAAGTTGAAGGCCCTGAATTGTGGATGGACACCCTAAGTACTCGACCCAATGCCCAAATACGCGACCATAGCTCTAGGAGAGCGAAAGTGGCGGATTATGGTCCTGAATTTACCCACATACAATATTCGGATTTCGCTCCGCCTACTATCACATGGATTTAGATCTACGGGTGTCTAGTATCTGGCTGTTCAGTCTATGAGGAAGTAGTGAGAATGAGCCTTGTCGAGCCGAAGGCTTGTAGGGGTATGTATTGCAAAATTGTATGGTTTTGCAGCCAATCACATAGAAGGCCTGTAGAGGAGGTTAGCCTTGCTTGAAGGTCCATGCGAGCTATTAGCTTAGGGGCATAGATGCTGGAGGATAGTTCAGAAGGAATTCCCACCTTCAAGTCGCCGCTTCGAATGGATCCCAGTCGGTCGCCTTCACTGATCAATCATAAACATTCTTTGAGAACCCAGCTAGTCATATATAAGAAGAGACTGCAATCAGAAAGGAATGATCCATAAAGATACCGAACCCCACAGCCTTCGAAAGCATATCTCCAGTAACTCGACAATCCTCTGTGTCAATCTTTTCTTGCCACAACTCCCCGCGCCATCTCCACGGCTCTTGGTGGTGCGAAGTCATACCAGTCCCCAAAGTATCTAAGCTCCATGAACACATCCCTCTCAGCTGCCACTAGGTAAGAGCAAGTCTGAGTGTTGTGGGACTTAGGCTTCCGCATTCTCTTTACTCCGAAGCCGTCACTAGGAACAATATGCCTCCATCTCCGTATAACAACGATGTAAACAGTAGAGCTCCCTGCTAATAGATTCAATCTTCCAGTCCTTCATTCTTTGATGACCACGAAAACTCCGACATCTTGTGTAACACTGCAACATGACGTTCGAGGACAGCAAGAGGTCTAGCCTGCTTGCTATGGCGCTAGTCCAAAACCTTCTTCAATCGGCGCCCCCTCCTCATCGGTCACATCTATTGAACAGAGGCATTGCTTTACACCATACTGCGACTAGCACAGGAATATGCTCGGGAATCATTGGAAGATCAAGGAATTAAAGGGCATTTCCGATATTATGAAGGACTCAAGCCACCAAGACTAGCGATTCTCGTCAAGTTCAAGCAGACGGTTGCACCCGTTTAGCGACGCATGCTACAATGGCGCAGAATACATCGTACCCAGAGCCTGGTCAGTATGGCTTCTGCTTAATCACTCCAACATCTGGAGGTTGTCATGTGTCTTGAGCTACCCCGGAAGGGACTCCAGACATGTCTGGGATCTTATGTTTCTGCCCACAAGAGGAATCCTGACCCCCAAATCATTGCAGACACGGCTCCCGACCAAATACATCCGTATCAATACCCTATGCCAGCAGGCGGACACTCACATATTCCACTTGAAGCATCAATGCGGAGGGACAGTAATGGCTCTGGCAATTTTCTACACGCGAATGGACCAATAGGCGGAGGACAAGGGCAACCTTCGACACCACAGCAGCTTGCGCAGCGTTCATTGGATGTAGATCAAGGCCCTGATCAGATTGGCGTAGACCTATCTTCAAGGAAGAGGTCAAAGGTATCAAGAGCGTGCGATGAATGCAGAAGAAAGAAGGTACACTTCTCTCCAGGAGCCAGCTATTCAATGGCGGTCAATTGACTACTTTGAAGATCCGATGTGATGCGGAGTCGGAAACCAATGGTACAATTTGCTCTGCCTGCCGTCGTGCCGGCCTGACTTGCGATTTCAGCCGAGCACCACAAAAGAGAGGTCCTAGTAAAGGGTAATCAGAGGCTGAAGAGGTCATGACCTGTTACTATTTCGCTAATCCACATGATAGCTATATCAAAGAATTGGCGGAGCGTGTAAATTTCCTCGAATACAAGACCGGCGCGGCACCTCCGGACATACAGTACCAACCTATGGTCCAAGAGCAACCAAGGGGCTATACCCCTCCGAATGAGTACGGCAATAGGAAAAGACCTTACGGCTCATTTGACGGGCCGGCACCTTACGACAACACTTACAACTCCCTACAAGCAGCGCCGATTGAGTTCAACCCGAGGCACCAGAGTGCACACCCAGACACTCCAGCAACCGCCGAACAGCTTGTTGGAGGTTTTCCTGCCAGTCCTCAATCGCAGCAGCGCAATATGAACGCCACGGTAGTCAACGAGGAATGGGTCAAGGCGTAAGCCACCGACTTGACAAATTTTGAGAAATTACTAACTCTCGATTAGATACTATGAATTGATCCACCCCTTATTCCCATTGCTACCCCGTCAGATTGGCGGCATCCAGCACAATGTTGAGAATGTACCTGCAGGCTTATGTGAAGCATTCTTTGCCGCACTTGAAGCTGCGATCACCGCGTCTACTTCTGGACACATCGAACCTGCCCTGACCGCGGCTGCTAAGCAACTCACGATCATACAAGTAGATCGCCAACTTACTGCTACATTGCAAAGCAAGCTTGTCTATCTTCAATCGTTGATCCTCATGATCATCGCTACAGATCATAGTGGACCTTCTCACGTTCAGGATAATCGTTGGTTCGGTCTCGCGATTGATACTGCTACTAACATGAGATTGCATCTCTTACCACCTCATGATGGCAGGGAATTGGAACCGTACACGCGCGATCTTGGACGACGCTGCTGGTTGACTCTGTTCATACTCGATCGCTGGAATGCTGCCGGCACATGTGGTCAGCTGCGGATTCAGGAAAACAATGCCAAGCTACTGGATTCGGACTATGAATTGCTTGGTGATACCACCTACAACATGTTTCGTAAGACCGTCAGGCTTTATCAACTCCCTCCCTATATGACTAACGAGGTATTCTAGGACTTTCGCGCATCCTCGGTCATTTATTCGATGGCGCCATCCATCATCCGGATGAACTATCTATTGCACCATCAAAGGGCGGTCTACTCAATATGGCGATATCAGGAGAAATCGAAACCTTTCGCGAGAGCGTGTACCAGCAATATACCAAAATACCCGAGATCCATCTGGCCTACTTGTACCTCCAGCTTCTCGCCGACAGACATATGGAGGGCCATACTTCGAACACAAATGCGATCATCAACGGGGCATTCCACATCGTCACGCTTCTTAAGCAAAAGAAGGGCACTTACAGCTCGATCCTGGTCCACCACATCACTGCGCTTGCAGCTATCACCCTCGGGGAAGCTGCCGATCGCCAGTCAAATTCGAGTACCAATGCGGCCTTACAGGATCTCCGCGCTGGCTTAGATACTGCGCTCTTCCGCCCCGGCAAAGGAAAGACCAGCTGGGATGCCGCGATCAGCGCGTTCATTTCGAGGAAGTTAAACGATGATCAAGGAGGGCTGGAACAGCTTGCCGACGCTGCTGTGGGTAAAGCCAAGGGTGGCGGTCCGGGCGATGGATCTACGAACGGAGGACCTGCCGAGTGGAGTGTGGCGACTTCGAAAGGCTATCTCAACATTTTCGAGTAGTGATTTCCAATTCCACCTTGTCCGATGTGGGTCTCGTGATGAGACCATTTCCAAGTCAAAAAGATGGACATCTCAGCTTGAAGTTTGATATATCGACTTCTCTAGCTGCAAAGAATGTAGAGGCTCAGCATACCTTTCCATTAGGCCTTCTATATATAGCAATCTCCACCTATCACTATATAGAAACTGATAGATACCATTCTCCATCTCCCTCCTTGCCTACTACTACCATTTCCTTCTCATCCGGATAACGCGCAGGGATTTCGCGTATCAGTGACTTTGATTTTTTTTCACGAGCGTGGTCGCTTGCTAGGTTTCCGTTAGTAGAAGAGGTTCACATCGTGGAATGTGGGGATGCGTACTTATACAGTTGTCTACGTACTAATACTTTTATCCATTTTTGTAAGGGAGAGAGATGAGATGGTTGCGTTGTATATGTATGTATATTCATAGGTATGAAGTGTGAAGGTATGGGATGGGGTGGGGAGAGGCTGGTGTATGATGTGGTTCTATCTTCTGAGAATGGAACTTGGTAGAAGAGGAAGGATGGGAGCTTCAGCGACATAGGGGGGCCCCGAATAGTAGATCGGCTAAGCTTTTTCTACAGCACGTACCGCTGTAATGGCCAGGTGTGGTGATGAGGCTCTGCGAATGATGCGTTTTGTATTTAGCTTTTCGCCGATCGGCGCTTGCTCGTTCTCGTTTCTTAGCAATGGAAAAGGGAAAGTGATAAGATAGGCTATTGCAACGGGCGTTCGATAGTTTCGAATGCTTCAGAGGTGTCTCAGTGACAAGTGGATCATGAAATGCATTCAATCATGAGACATCGAACTTCAAAGAGGCCAGTCCCTCCATCTAAAGCCCTGATGCCCAAAACAGCGTCCTTCAATCACCTCTTTGCCGCCGCATGAACTCCATCATGGCTACCCCGGAAATAACGATCTCATCCAACCCCTCACCCTGGATATCCCAACTCACAACCTCCAAGATGCCCCTCTTGTCAAACGAAAAACTCCGTGCATCGAATTTCGCCAGCCATTGCTTGTCCGCTGTCATCAAGACGAGATCGTCGCCCCATCCTTCAGATTTCCAACGCAATGGGCCGATGCCGCTTGGGAACTCGTGCGTGACGCCCAACATGCTTGTGCTTTCCATGAATACGGCGCGCTTGTGAAAAGTGAGGTCGATGGTACGACTCAAGTTGTGGAATGTGGCGGTTCCGACCGGCTGCGAGGAGGGCTCAGGGCCAGTAGATCCGCGGTAGATCTTCATGTGCGGCTTTTCGCTGAACATGGTGCCATGGTTTGCGACGACAGAGTAGGCAACTGAGGTCTTGTCACTGTCGAGGATGGTGAGGTTACGGGCAAGGAGGCTCTCGCGGTAGATGTGAAGAAGGTGGGTGCCAGGGCGTTGTTGCAGGGGTTGTTGAGAAGATGAAGACGGAAGCTGGTCAAGGCTTTGCGACTGGACATATTGGGGAGCGGGTGTGGTTGTGGGTTTTTCGTTGGGATATGAGGACTTTGATGGCTGTTGTTGGCGGTCGTTCCATACCTCTGGGGATTCATAGGCGGGTGGTGGGAGAGAGTCATCTGCTGGAAGGGCAGTGGGTTCGACCACTGAGGTGGGATGCTTCGCTGGTGGAGCGAATGAGTCGGGCATCTCGCATGACGATCAGTGTAAGGCGATATGAACCGATCGGACTATTAGGTAGAGGCCGATGGCTGCTCCTAACTAAGTTCGCAAAGAGCCACCCTTGAGAGGGTATCGAGTCACGGTTGGGTGATTGTTATGCAAGCTCGAAGTTGTGGAGTCAAGAAAGGTTTCTGAGGTCAGGTAAGGTCGCACTGAGGGCTGAGTAGTGAGCCGCATCCATGCATGTCAGCAAAGAAACACGTCATCGGATCAGCGTGACCGTTCATGTACGTGGAGATTTCACAAACTCGCGACTATGGCCACGGCCACTGTAGGCGATGCTGACTTGTGCTATCCAGAAGTCAGAATGTGCAATGGCGAGGTGGAGGTCTGCTCGAGTTCGCTGAGGTTTGGTAGAAGGGTTCATCTGGTAACCGTCTACACCTAGTAGCCGTCTAGCCTTATAGGGTTCATGCGTAGATCATGCACATTGGGGCCTGGTAGCCCCCAAGCTTAGGGGCCTTAGGGCCCTGGCGGACCCGGGAAACCCCTGGAAGTCTAGGGTGTAAGCCCTATAAGGCTGGACAGACACTAGGTGTGTGACGGTTACCAGGTGAACCCTTCTAGAGAGCTATTCTTTTTCTGGAATAGTGCGCCAAGGCATTCCAAGATAGCGCTAGGGATTGCCCCTTTTCATTCGCGGCTTTAGTACCTACTGCACGATTATCAGTCTCCTTATAACACTCCAAACAAGTACCTTAGGCCGGGCCTACCAAACGTTTCATATCGTCCTATCACGCGTTTCAATCATCGCTGCTAGAAAAGTCAACTTCGCTCCATCTTTCCACCGATCGAAATCATTGAAAACGTGAGACTCGTACACTAAGCCTCATTCGGAAGGATGGGTTTTTCTTCCCTTCTCCTGGGCATTCCACAAAGTGACCTCGTTTCGGGACGTCCATATCGGAAGACGCGTCGTGAATGTATTGTGGATCATGTATGAAAAGAGGTGAGTAGATGTGAGGTGATCCATATGATTGCAGGACAGGCTTGAATTTCTGTTCTCAAGATAACCTTCAGTTGGCATGGAGAGCAGCATCTAACTGACACTTCTCTTGTCGTGATGGTGTCTTCTCTAAGGTAGCTATATTGAACAAATATATGAGTTACAAATTAGAATAGTGGGACGTTGTACTCGATGTGCATCGCCTGATTATGAGCTGTTCTCTGCGTCGTTTTTTTGAAGTTACATAGCGTCTGTTCTACATCGAGACTTCACGAAAACTTCATTCGTCCTTTGGAACGTTGGAATATAGACCATTGATCTTGCTCGTCGCAATATAGGATTATGATGATTTCACTCGTGAGAAATGGCGGTGACCATCTCAAGGTATCGTAGTTCAGTCGGCTCCCAATGTCTAGTTCTCTTGCGTATATATAGAACCCTGACATAGACCATAGCGAGCAGTGCGATGACTTTCGGCCCTCCTTCCTATAAGATCCCATTACCGAACATCGAAAGACTAGATCTCACTAATCAGGGTAGTGGGTTTGATGGGATATGTGTTGTATACGCCAGGAGAGGAAGGCTTTCAACAACTTCTGCACCCAGGTTATATTCTAATTAAAGTCTGGATGTTGCTGGATAGGTCGAGAACATAGTCTTGTTGCAGTCATCTCATTAACGTCGAATGCTACCCGATGGTCGTATAGGATGCTCATCGAACGAGTAACACAAGCCGTCTAAATGCAACCCAACTCCATTCATCCCATCCGATCACAAGGTCCAGTCTTCAGCGCAGGACCCATCACCTGTACCAAGCACAAACTCCACCTGACCACCCTATCAGCAACGAGACTTCACCCAGCCCACATCATGCACCCATCACCATACTCACCAACTCATTTAAACACCGACGACTCCGCCCCCGAGCTCTCCTGTATCGAAACCTCTCTCAACGGCCGCTTCAACTTCCCTTCCCGCCTCAACGCCTTCGCATCTTCCCACAGGACATCCTGATTCTTCCCCCGCACTTCTCTCATATACTCCTTCTGCTCGTCGGATGCCGCGCAAGCGTTCGAATCGAATTCAGAGGGCGAGGCCAAGATGCGGGCCATGGCGTAGGCCATGCCGATTGCTACGCAGGCGCCTAGCAGGACGAAGATGATGATTGTGGTTGGGGCGAACTCTCCCATGTTTGTTGTGAGAGGGTGTTGGAGAGGGGACGAGGGAGTGGGTAGTGGAGCGTTTAGAGAGGGGAGTAGGGGTGGATGAGTTGGTATAGGGGACGATGGTGAGCTGGCTGAAGTAGAGATGGAAGACGGGATGATGAACAGGATTTTTCCAGATAGGAGTGGAAAATTGATGGGGGTTTAGGAGAGGGATGTGGTGGTTTATGAATAGAATGCATGTTGACTCTGTATCAATACGTTGATCAATCAGGAGCAGGGGCGCGATCCTTGTATGCAGAATATACAGCTGAGAATATAGTGGAGTGGATATCGGTATCTCGTACACTATACTCATAAAGGGAAAAGGTATATTAGTCATCCGACCTGGTGGTACGCACAGACCAATCATATTTGTTTACCGCAGACTGAGCCTTCTAGAGCTAGCCCGTAAGGGTTCCTCAAGTAAGGTAGGCTTGGCATTGTCGTATTTGAAAATTTGGATAGGGGTTGTTGCGCAATTGGACCAGAGGTTGATTTGACCCCTGTCTTTGACCATGGTCGGACAGAATTTATACCGATTCGGGAGTTTGTGGGGCATGTCGAGGGGATTCCATGGCAAATAAATGTCTTCTCTTTATCTTTTTCCCCCAAAGACCAAGGGGACGCATGAGGTAGTTCTGATGATGGTCTAGCTCTCCAGACTGCTTTGTAGCTGCTATTTCTTCTCTGTTTGTTAACGAAAGGATGGGTGATGGGGACAATCCTACGCTTTGTCTGGGATTTTAGCAGATAGCTGCAGTGCGCAGACGGAGTACATGGGTGTATTTCAAGCTCTGTCCCCCATGCTCAGCTGCTGGTACGAAGAAGGGCTTGATCGTTTCAGACTGAATCGCTACAGAACTCAATCTTGATGTTGCTGTTGATTTCTGCTAAGAACAGAGCAAAATGAACTCCTATTGTCAGCTTAGCTTCAGCGTCGAATCTCTCCGTGACCTGCAACGCGGCCGCTAACATCTCTCATGCTAGGGTTAGCTTCGGATGTACGGCGGTATTCGTTGTGTTGAATAAACACTCCACGGGTAATTTTGGTCTGTTCCTGGGGGATTCTTGGGTAATTATGGTCCGAGTTGTAGCTAGTATACGAGCGGAAGGGAGCGTTGGTCCTGGGCGAGGTATAGGTCTGAGAGTAAGGACTTCGTATCAGACGTGTCATGGTAGAGGATGGTGATAGAGGCGGCTGGATCATCATGGTGGGGTCGAGGATTCAGTCCCTCTGAATCTAAGCCCACGCGTGGAGCTCCTCGTAGCGTGCGACTTGGTGGGGGATTACATAAGAGTGTTGATCAACATGCGGTACAGCCGCCTTTCAAATCGAATGTTTAAAAACATAGCTGTAAGGCATATCATGGATATCGTCGCACCGTATGAATGACCGAAGGCTTTGAAAGCGCTCTGGCCAATGCTCAGCCTGTAATCTGGATCCCGGAGAATAGATTATTGATGCATCGTGCTGATGATATTTCAGATCGATCGGCTCTCTCGGGACTATACATACGGCAATCTTTGACTCTTGAAACCCTAGCATGACGCAAGGGCAGTATTGATACTCTTCGCAAGAGCTCAAAGCTGTCGATGATGTACAGGAGCACGGCCAAGTCTAGCTGCGAAGACCACCAGGTGCCGATGCTCATCCAACGCTGAAATGGTGGAACAGATGACAATATCGCTTCCCCTAGTCGTTCATTCCTGACGCTAAGGTCCTCGTAGTCATTAGAGATGCGACTGGGGGTTTTCGTACTCCAAGATTTGCCAATTAATGATGAGCTTCTTTGCGTGTAGGGAATATCGAACTAACGCAGACAAGAAAATCCAAGGATAAGTCGATGGTCAAAAGAAGGACTAGCATGCATCCATGTGGTATCCCGGAAAATCGTGCTGTATATTGCCCATATGCATGCTCACAAACGGGGCTGTGTCTCCGCTTCATACTTGTCTACAACGTAGGTGGAGTATGGCGGACTGCTGGCATGATCTGGCAACCTGACAGCTCGTCATGCTTTGCTCAGCTTGACAGCACCCGGCTCGCCACCACGAATGGGCTTCTTGCTTTGACTGGCTCGGTCGAAGCACGGTAGCAATATCTGAGGCTCAGACCTCTTCTCGAGTTAGCGAAGCCGGAAGATGACGCCGATTTTCAAAGTGTTGTCGTTCTCCATTACGATCCACATTGCATGTATTCGGTAATAGGTGGTCACAGGAGATCTTCCGCAATGCGCTGACAGAAAAATGTTGAGATGTCACAGAGGACGCAGGCCGCTTAGTGGCTTGGCTAAACGCCTTTAGAGCGGTCATTGTAGGGCTGAGACCTCCACGCTTAAAGTAGTTGAGTTTTTGCCACCCTCCTCTGCCAGGTCATTCTCTTCCAGATCATTCATCAATTCTGGCTTCTCGCAGTGTTTGGGTCTGCAGACCATGTTTCGCATAAGTATGAGCGACATGATAGCAGGTATATGCTAGCTGGGATCAAGGAGTATCAGAAACCTCAAACCCTTTACGCCAATATGATTTCAAGACTAGAGACTGGGATGCATACTCGCTCATGCCCAAGATTATACCTTCGTTTTCCCAGGAAATCAACGTAGGTCGTACGAGGCTTTGCCTTGCAAGCTCTTGTGTTACTTGAGCCCTCAATCGTCTCAAAAATCTCGAGAGGCCACGAAAGGTAGGAGACTTGAGAGGACCAAGAAACGCAGAGAACCTCGCTGTAATCACAAGTACCTTGCATGTTGTTGATACGACTCACCATCGACTTTCACGAGTAAAGATGCCGTTGAATTTCAAAGAGAAATCCCGAATATTATGCTATCATCAGTTCAAAACCATAACAGGCAGCACCAAGATCTGATCGACTCTGATGAGCTCCAGGGTCACGCGACAAGGTTGGTTGGTTCAAAGCATGCCTATATGCATTGCTGATCAGCTTTAAGGATGGCCTCAAAACGTCAGCCCGCACACCGCTCAAAATGATGGTAGAAGACAAATGGTCATCGAACAAATCGTAGAAGGAGGCAGCGCTCAAGTATTAGCTCATGGAGAGCTCGCAACGTCATCTTCAAAAGAAGCCACAAATCCTACGATGAAGCAGCAGCCCATATGCAGCATCTTGTTGGTAGTAAGCGGGGTACAAATAGGGCGGCAGTACGCGTACACCCCGTCCTGGTTCGCGTACACCCCATCCTAGTCCGCGTGCACCCCATCCTGGTGCGCGTACACCTCCCCCCATTTAACTTAGCGGCCTGCTGGTAGCATATCATGCTAATGCCCACAACTTTCCTGTCAACAGACGGAATTCAAAGGTCTCAAGACCGTCAGACTCCTTGTGGAAATGCGTATGCTATAAGCATAATCCGTATTATAATGCGCTGAGTAGTCGTTGCCGTCAGGATAGTATAGCGGAAATGCGGAGCGCCAAGGAGCGGACAATTTTCCGCCATACTACTCGGATATTTCTCGGGTAAGCTTAGTTGACCATTCGGAACGCTCCCGCCAGCCGACCGCTAGGCCAAATGAGGGGGGGTGTACGCGCACCAGGATGGGGTGCACGCGGACTAGGATGGGGTGTACGCGAACCAGGACGGGGTGTACGCGTACTGCCGCCCTACAAATAACGACAGGTTGTGAGCCCATTTGGGATGTTGTATATAATTTTTGTAAGGTATGATTCTGACAGATAATAGGGATCGCGTCGACAATCAGCGCCATAAATCAACAACTTTCCTTACCGACATATCACATGCATCTAATCTATGGCACCATTAACTTCGATGTGTATGTCGGCTAGCTCTCGCAGGAAGGTAGTCTTCATGTCAACTCATCAACGGATTTGCTCGACAATTATTCAGCGTCTTATGTGCATACGACATTCGTCTCCAAGGCCAACGAGTCAGACGTATTTGCATCGGTTTCTTTTGGGAATTGTACCCTGCTTTTCATCATCATGTTCGTGCCTCAACGAATGGATTGGTTCCATACCAGGGCAATGCTACAAGACTTCAAGAATTGCTCTTCGTAACAACCGGCACCCCTTAGGTGGATCACATATATCTTGGAGTGATATCCTCCTACCTCTTCGTCCTACTCATCGCTGCTACAACGTACTACCGCATTGAAAGAACGCGTTCCGATTGATAAAAGAAATTTCTCCTTGCTAAATTGGTTCCAATTTGCCTATACATGGAGACAGCATTTCGGGTGTCCGATCAGAACTTTTTCAAAGATGCCTTGCTCGAGGATGTTCGGTATTTTGGCCATATGCTGTTATTCGTCATGTTCGGCAAGGCCAGTATTGCAGAAAGCCCTAGATCTGAGAAAAGAGAATGGCAGGATAACCTTCCCCTGGGTTTCGATATCGTTATCGTTTGGTTCTCTGGAGGCGATTAAGATCGAGGTAAAGAGCCACGTGGCGTCCAACTTGACTAGTGCACGTTTCCCCACTTTGGCCGCTTCAAGCTGCCACAACGTTCCTGTTTCACCTTACTTACGACGAAAGGCCATGATGTGAGAAAGAGTACTCCGAAAAGAATTAATGGCCTGTTCCTACGATTTCGATGGCTCGCCAGAATCAATGACATCTCCACCTTATGCATGCGGCCTAGACCACCCGTTCTCTACCGGAGAGCTGAAGCCAAGCCCGCCAAGGATTGGAAAGAATGACGTGCGCGCCCCGGTGCTGCCTCGGCCGTAGTGACCATCCGTACATGATAAAGAACGTGGGTAGCATTTCGATTGCTTACTGATGAATGACTGGTTCATTCTAGCCGTCCCGTCCCCGGGAACTATATACTGTTGTATGTTATGCAGGGTCTTAGACTCTTCTACCGTTTGTGGGGTCTTCACCGTTTTTAAACAGACTTGACTGCTCACCACTCAGTCGAAATCTCAAACACAGATACCTGGGCCAATTCAACGCTGTGCGCTTTTGCTTGCTCGACCGTCCTCAATAATCTCTCTGTGAACTGGATATTCTATTCTTGCGTGGCAATCTTGTCGTCATCGACATTCCTTCAACTCCATCAACATCTGGGACTTGACATAGCTGACCTGCGTGCTCTCATTTGGATAAACGCAAGCTGAAACCTGTCGATATCTACACGAACGGCCTACAGCCAAAAAGTTTCATCACCTCGAACAATATTTCTCTATCAATAGCGAACCCAAAGCACAGATGGATATCTCCGGTTTCCAACGGCCAATGACACCCATCTCGTCAAATGCGTCCTCTGGCATGTCCGATGTAGACTTTCTCGAAGGGTCATCTGCCAAGGGTGCCTTGAAAACAGCACTGCACGTAATACGGACGGAGAGAGATGCTTTGACGGCTCTGGAAGATCTATACGAATCTGACGAATACGCTCAAGAGGCTTTTGCCGATGCCGTTACCGCCATCGCTGCATCCATCACTTGTGGAGGAAAACTCGTAGTCTCTGGCGTTGGTAAGAGTGGGAGGATTGGGCAGAAAGTGGTCGCAACAATGAACAGCTTCGGGATCATGAGCATCTTTCTCCACCCGACCGAGGCCCTTCACGGGGATCTCGGGCTGATCCATCGAGTAAGCTCCTCTGTAAACAATGATTGTTGATGCCTGACCATCTATGCAGCGAGATACTTTGCTTGTTATAACCTTCTCTGGTCGAACACCGGAACTCTTGTCATTCTTACAACATATTTCTACAGACTTGCCGCTTATCGCACTAACTTCCTCCTTGACGCCTTCGACGTGCCCGCTCTTTCTTTCACGCTCCCTCGGATTGTCTATACTTCTTCCAGCTCCTATTCCGACATCAGAAAAAGTCTCGTTTGGAGTTGCGGCGCCAACAACATCAATCACCGTCGCTCTGACGCTGTCTGATGCTCTAGCGCTCGCAGTTGCACGGCGTCTCCATCTCAATGTAGCAGCCGTTTTCAACGGTTATCATCCTGGTGGAGCTATCGGGGTGACCAATCGAGTGGACGAGTTGTACTTGAAAAATAGCAGCATTGCCACCGCTGTTGTGCTTTGAAGTAGATCAAGTCGGGAAGACCGCAGAAACGAGGTTATGATTAGATGGGATATTTCAAGACGTAGCCCGTTCGCACCAGGGGGTCTGCTTTGTTGGGTGGTTATGGATTTCATTATCCGCGGTAGTGCTGATGTTCTGGACGGCTCTATTCTCAGAATTTTACCTGCAATATAGAATCGTGCTGACAATCGCATTGGCGATGATCAGCATCTTCCCTAGGTTGATAGACATAGAGAAAAAGGGAGCTATATTGATATGTATGACTGCGGTCAGCTCCTCAGGGCTCAAACGACAACCTTTGACTTCAGAAGGTCGGGTTATTTTGACCCATCCAACATTTAGGCGGATCCAGTTGCGAAGGGCGTACCCCTTACCACGAGACATGGTCTCAATGCGGAGGAAGCAGGCACGCAGGAACCTCCTAATCGCCCGAGATAACGTAGGGCTGATCGTTGAGAAGGGAACCGCTAGCCGGATTCGGCCTGGCGTTTGGCTTCATAAAGCTCCCCCCAGAACTTCTATCATGTGCTTCAACATTTCCTCGCGCTCTCATCCTCTATTGCTTCCTTGACATTGTGATCATTCACTCGGGTCACCCAAGTGCAATATGTGTCAAATAGCAGATACTGACCCGCATAGTTGAGGGGTGCAAGCCTAGGAGCTATTTGCATCAAGCTAGCCATATGACTCTTTGCATCGAGTCATCTACGCTCTTTCACACTTCGACACCCGTACAACTTTCGCTCCCATCCTATTCGAGAGCTACCTACACAGTGCTACAGGCTGCCGCCGTGATAATCGAAGACCAATCAGCCATTAGCTCCAGCCTTACGTTTTGATCGGCCCCTAGCCTTTGAGTAGGCATCAGCAACCTAGTGTTCGCCCTCAAGCTGTCCACAGCCCAAGCACCCCGTTCAGCAGAACCTTCAGATGGCTCTATAGCAGTATGATCGATTGTGCACTTCAATGTCACCTTTTCCTCCCCATTGATCCTCATTTCGGCGAGCCAAACCAAGGGACCATCAAACCCCTGTCGTTACAATGTAAAAATATTATGGAGTCTCCATACACTGATTGATCGGCACGGGAAGTTGGAATAGTACTAGAGACTGATCAATAGCTTGGCTCTGGCCTTCAGCGTTGAACTGCCAACCTCTCTCCCCAGATCAGACCTGGAAGCACGACAGATTGCACCATGCATCAACACCCTCGGCCTTCACCGGTATCGGCTCCGCCTACGAATTCGCCACGCGGCAACCCCACAAGATCGGATAATCGCAGAGAATCAGAGGCGGCGCTGTCAAGGGCAAGCTCGGACAGAGGGACGCCAAGCGAGCAGAATTGTGGAATGGTGGAAGGCTCAGATACAATCATGCGAGGCCAAGAAAGTGCTGGCCATGGCAAAGACCAATTGGCCAAGCTGAGCCAAGTCATCCAGGTGCGTTGGATTGACGCCTTTGCTAGAGGTAGACAACATCTAATCCTACTTTGGGTGCTAGAACTACTTCACCAAAGCTGCTCTCACGATTCTTCACGCGAGAATCGCGCTGCCTCCAGCATTTTCTAAAGACTCAAAGATAAGACGGGTCAATAAATGGGTGAGTATAGTATCCTCACAAAGCTAGTTAAAGGCTCTCGAAATCCACACTGACGTCTTCATCTATCGCAGTTCAATGTTGAGATAGACGAAACCGATCTTATTCGGGATGATGTTCGACGCTGGAAGAATTGCGATGCCTTTACCAATCGCCCTTCCCCCATGATAATAGAGACATTCATCGATGCTCAAGATCTCACGAACAATCAGAGTTTGGTGGTCATTGACGAGCAAGGGAAACGATGGGACGTTGAAGAGGCATTTAACAATTCTGCATTGCCACCAACCTGTGGCAACGATTCGTCTTCGCGGCCCGAAGTCATAATCGAGCGATGGGAGGTACGGCTTGGCGACTCGCCTGGTGAACTACCGCAAGACCTCGGAACAATCCTACCACGCACCTATAAGAATAGCGTGGTTCTTTTCCGGTCGCTTTACGCTTGTGCTCGACTTCTCCCGGCCTGGAAATTTGGTAAGAAATTGTTCAAAGATAGATCGCCAATGAAGACGCCAAAATTGAAATACCGTATCTTGGAAGGCCCTCAACCGATTCAGGGCACCAAGCATGATAGTCTATCGATTCCGCTGTTCGAAAGCCATGACGATGTTCTAGAAACTTTTACATTTGACCCGATAGATTCACCTGCTGGAGCGCTCTCTGTTTATGTCACTTACCGTTCGCAGTGTGATTTCCGCATTGATGACTCGGAAGCCTTCCTCAGCTCTCAATTCATGGGCATGGATGAAGACTACTTCAAGCCTTCGCTTACACGCAGACACTACACTGGCCGGGGTACAACAGAAGTTGGGTCGTTACCACAAACCAAGAGAGATGATGTTGTGCGCCCTGACCAAGGACAAGCCTATGGCAGTATGTCCACCTTTCACCAGATGGGTCCGCCGGCAGGAACAAGCCCCTTATCAGCTCTCCGTGCGGCACGAACGGTGGGGTCAGAGTCCCCAGAAGACATGATGTCCAAGAGAGCACCGCCTAATACTCGGTCTGCGCAAGGATCAAGGTCATCTCTTCGCTCCGCTGATGGGAGCCAAGGCGTTGGTAGAAGACCTTCGGTATCTTTTCAGCCTTTCAAAAGCCCATCCTTGTCTGCATCACCCTCGCAAGCCGAGAATATGATGACTTCAGGTCCTCGAGGATCGCTAGGAAAATCTTCACCATTAGCAGCATTAGCAGAAGCACGAGCTCCTACGAGTCTGAGTCCGTACGGTTCGGTACCACGGGGCTCGCTGAGCGCTGCAGAGCAGGGAATACCGTTATCAACCTCGAGCTCACCCAAGCCTGGACCACCCACAAGATACAGCAGTAGCTTTGGGCATCGGAAGTCCAAACTATCCACAGGTGGCAGTAGTCGGACGGAAGATGACGGTAGTAGCGGCCGAGCCAGCATCACGTCTTCCAATGCTCAGCCGGGGTCTGGCGTGCTTGCAGAAGGCGGAGGAGGTAGTTCTGGCTCTATCCAAGCAGACGATGACAACATTTCCGACTTCTTGAAAATGCTGGATCAGAAGAAAGACTTGAAAAGCTTCAGAGATCCAAGCAATCAAGCTGCGTCAGAAGCTTATACCAAAAGGACTAGTGCTGCACTGAGCAAGTTTCAACGGATGAAAGATTCTAACGATGCTCTATCGAATTCGATGTACTCATCGCTACATGTTCACCGCTCATCTAGTACTTCAAGTCGACAACTCTCGAGCGTCCCAGCAATGATAGCTGGTACTTCTCAATCTACGTCTTCGTCACCTGGAAAGCCCGTCTCGCCTCATACGCCCCATACGCCTACAATACCGTCGAGACTTAGTGCCAATAGTACCATCGAGTACTCTGAATACGCTCATAGGGTACCCAGCCGAAGTGATGATCGATCCTCGCGGGCGGCGGGAACGGACAATGCCCTAGAATCTAGAAGTCATCGTGATCCAAGCACGGGCGCCATTGACATACCTACCTCTCCGCGCCCATACCAGCCTAATTACAGACGGTCGAGTTCGGCTGCTCAGCAGCCAAGAGCGCAATACGAAGAGGACGATATCTTTCCCTTCGGTCTACGCAGTGCGAGTTTAGGCGTTGATGATGATCGTGTACCATTGAGCCTCAGCGTTCTCGCTGGGATACAGAACACAGACACGCAGAATGAGTCCGCTGTTGCAGTCCCAAGCGTTGAGGATCGAGAGCCGACATTTGACAGCCTTTTCAACCCTAGCAGCCGGAGCCAAGCATCGATGGGTCATCAGCGTTCGCCGTCGTTGGAGCACCGTGAAGCAGGAGCCTCTATGCCGGCACGCGGAGTCTACCGACCTCGGATCGGGCGGGGTAGCGGACGGGGCAACACCCCACCACACGGCTCAACGTCTAGTCTTGTAGAGCGAGGAAGCGGCAGCGGTGGTAGCTCTGACCACCGCGGTGGGCGGCTTAGTTTTACCCGGCCGCCAAGTACCTTTGAAGAGGAGGAGCCTCTGCTCTTTGCAATGAGTGACTCGGACCCTACCCAACAATCACGGCGAAGTCTGGAGGAGGCCCGAGGTGTCAAGGGGAGCTACGAGCGGTCGGGCGGGGACTCCGGAGCTTCTTCGAGGAGGGGAAGTAGAAGAGGGGGCTTCTAAGCTTCAGCAGAACACAGCATGCTTGATGATCACCTAAGCCGGCGTTTACCGAGGGGATAAAGTCATATTTTTCCAAACGGAGGATACTAAGAGTCTCCCATTGACGTTTTTGACTTCTACGTTTGATCTTATATATACACGTTTCTGTCAGTCCAGCATTTGAGCGCGGCGAGGGAGGGGGTTATATAGATTGGATCTTGAGGGCAACTCGGCGCAGGGATGTCGACTGACAACGTTCTGTTAAAACATGGGTGGTGGAGAAAGGACAAGTTAGTATACTTCTCAAAATATAAGTCTAAAAGCTATATAAGTAAGTAAGTAAGTAAGGTACTTTATGTGGAAGCGCCAAGACTTGCACCGAAAAAAGGGGCCCATAGAGAGGCCAGATGCCAGTCATGTCCAAAATTCAGGCTGCTGATTGGCCCTGAGCGGGAAGGACCGACCAGGTATCCTCTTAATGATGCGAGTCATACATAGTTACACCCATTCCAAACCCATTCCCTCATTCCCTCCACCGTTGCCTTAAATCTCTCGACATAGTAGCTTCTTCACACTCGCTTCCTTATCTACCTGAGCTGGCCCATCATAAATCACAGACCAAAAGCTTAACATTTGCTCTCGAAATCCGGCAATCCGATCTCACAACCGTCATCGTCTGCCTACGAACACTTGGCGAACTACGCGTATTCTGAACCCTCCTCCCCCTCCTCCTCCTCGGAACCCTCTGTGGCCGTTTCCAGCCTCCAGCAGCGCCTTTAAACAAGCCGTAACCCTCGAGGTTACAGCGAGGCGCGTCTTTCGGGGCGATTGGGAGAACTCTTCCATCGCTCCCCCAGCGGCATATGAGTACTCTACTCTGGAAATACTACTTCGAAGATGATGTCGATAAATTTCGCCAAGTGCTGGCTCGAGCCACCTACAATGCCTCTGCGCAGAGCACAAAAGCTAGTGGAAAGGGGGGAATTGGAGGGTTTGGCAGCAGCCCAGGCACAATATTGGCCACTTCGCCAACCTTGACGAGCAAGAGTCCCCGACAGACAGAATGGAACACAGCGAAATCGCCGTCGCACACCACGACACCGAAGTTGTTGGCGAACATAGTACTGAGTAGGGCAGACATCAACTGGAGAGACTCGCATGGTGTCACCTTGCTACATCACATAGCCTCCTCGGCAAGTGAGAACGCATCCGGCTTTGCAAATGCTTTGTTACAGCTGCCGCTCCTGGACCTCTACCTACAGGACGATGAGAGTGGATGGACAGCGCTACATCGCGCATTGTACTTCGGCAACATTACGGTCGCGCGAGCGCTGATGGATAGAGATCATCAAGATTCAGTTGAGCACTCAAATATCGCCGCATCTCATGGCGCGGGCGGGCTTATCAAGATTAAAGATCGAGAGGGCAATAGTCCGTTCGATGTTTACGGAGCATCAACAACAAGCAGGAACATCCGGCAAGACCTAGGAATACCACTGTTGGATGGCAGCCAAGATGATGAGGATAATGAGATTGCGCAGGGAGTCACAGGTGACACCAATGAAGACAGCGGTCCAAATAGGACGGTTGCGCCAGCCATAAGGATAGACGGAGATGAGGTATTTGCTTTTGGTAGCAACAAGAACTTTACTCTGGGTTTTGGGGACGAGGATGACCGTCAATTTCCCGAGAGAATATACTTGAAGCGACCAGATCATCTCATGAGACGATTCCTCGACGAACATCGAGCTCAAAGTCAACAAACCAACCAACCTCGGTTGCAGAATAGCTCAGGGATTCTTCACAGCAGAAACCAACTGCCTGCTGCCGTTCAGTATCGGCCTCTTATCATCCAAGATGTTCAATTATCCAAGCTACACTCTGCTGTGCTGACTACTGATCCTGAAGCAAATCTGTATGTTTGTGGGTTTGGATCCGGAGGTAGGCTTGGCACCGGAGATGAAACGACACGATTTGATTTTGTGAATATACATGGCGGAGGGCTGATGGGCAAGAAAGTGGTTCACATTGGACTCGGCCAGAATCACACCATCGCTATATCCAACGCTGGAGAGACATATACTTGGGGCACCAATATCTATGGTCAGCTTGGATATACCGCTAATAGCTCGGGCGTCAAGGACGAAGAGCCTCTTCAGTTACTTCCGCGGCAGGTATTTGGTCCCCTAAAGCGCGAAATGGCGGTCGGAGCTGCTGCTTCACGCATCCACAGCGTCGTCCACACTGCTAGCTCTCTTTATACGTTTGGGAAGAATGATGGCCAGCTTGGCCTGGTGGACTCTGACGCTCGATCCCTCGCTGTGCAGAACACCCCACGGAAGGTTGCTGCGTCACTCTTTTCATCCTCTATAACTTCGGTTTCGGCAATCGATAAAGCGACAACATGTCTACTCGAGAACCACGATGTCTGGGTCTTTTCTAATTATGGCTATACAAAGATATCATTCCCCTTGGAAGGCTTCTCGAATTACTTCTTGAGGAGCATCTGGGGCGCCAGGAATTCAAACATCGAGAACGAAATATGCAAGATCGCGTCGGGAGGCGATACGATCTGTGCGATGTCGAGTATGGGGGATGTGTTTACCGTCCATGTCAGCCAGAAAGCTGAGCCCTTGATCGCATCTACCTCTACTACCAACCCCTCGAAAATTCGTGGGGCTCTGTCGACACCACAACGTGTCTGGTCATTGAAAAAAGCCCATATGGCAGTCAGAGATGTCGACGTAAGCCAAGATGGATCGATCATCATCTGTACCGATTCCGGATCTGTATGGCAAAGAGTAAAGCGTGCTAAGATCAAAGATGCACGTGCGGCGGGCTTGCTTGAATACAAAGCGAAGGACTACAAGTTCTCTCGAGTACCTGGATTGACGAAGATTGCTGCAGTCCGAAGCAGCACTTTTGGTACATATGCTGCAATCCGGCGGGACTTTGACGTGCTCAAGACCCAATTGGATGTTGAGTGTAGCTCCCTGTGGACGGACATGTATCCGCTGCTACCGCTTCATGGGTTTGCAGATGAGGACTCCGATACTGAGAACCCGGCGCTGCGGTTTTGGGCGTCAGGTAGGGCGAATGATGTTGCTACCATCCGCAGGGCTGTCTTGACCTCCACAAACCTCGAGAAGCAAGTCTCGGAGTACCTTGCAGACCATAATGGCGCCAAGGAGTTCACGTATGACATAAGGGTTGGCACCACACTGTCTGAGGTCCGCATACCCATCCATGCATTCGTTTTAAGAGCACGCAGCGAGGTCATGAGGCAGGCGCTCCTGACGTTTTCCCGGAATTATTTCTTTGCTATACCTGAGATCATGACAATTGAGTATGACGGTAATGGGAAAGCTTTGATCCTCTTCCAAGGGGTCGACTTCATCACTGTCTTGAACCTTGTGCTCTACATCTATACAGACTCGGTAGTCGATGTATGGCATCACACCAGACATGTCCCGGCGCTGGCCCTTAGATATCGACAGATCAGGACGGAATTAATGAAAGTTGCTTCTCACCTAGATATGGCGAAACTCGAGCAAGCTGTAAGGGTCATGCAAGAGCCGCCTAAGACATTGGATCGGGACTTCGAGGCTGCTATATGTCAATCCGGCTACTTCGATGATGGAGATGTGGATGTGGAGCTCGTTGGCAAGAGCACCAAAGTCCATAGCGCATTGATGGTTCAAAGATGCCCCTTCTTCCAGGGTCTATTCGAAGGCCGTTCTGCTGGTCTCTGGCTATCTTCACGACGTGACAATATGCAAGAGCAGCAAGAAGCCATAAGGGTGGACTTGAGGCACGTGGATCCTGATATCTTTCAGTATGTCTTACGACATATCTACGCTGATGCCGACAAAGATATGTTTGATGATGTGATAACCTCTGACCTGGATGCGTTCCTGGATCTCATTCTTGATGTGATGTCGGTAGCAAATGAGCTGATGTTAGACCAATTGGCACAGTGCTGCCAAAAGCTTCTTGGAAACTTTGGTAATTGATTGTATTGCGTGTGTCACGAATCATTCACTGATTCTTCCAGTCAATACGCGCAATGTCTGCCAACTACTCAATGCTGTTGCGCCTTGTTCGGTCACACAATTCAAGGACGCTGCCCTCGAGTACATATGCCTCAACCTCGAAGGAATGCTTGAAGATCGGTAGGGCGATTGTTTCTTCGTATTGGAGCTGTCACTAATAATTCTTAGTCTCCTGGGCGAGCTCGACGGAGAGCTGATGCTGGAGCTGGACGAAGTAGTCCGCGAGAACCAGCTTGCATGTCTACCCATCTCGAAGAGTGGGAAAGCCGAAGCGGAACTACTCGAAAGCTATCCTAGCCTAGCTGACCTCATCGAAAGAGGCAAGCACATTAAGATTGATTCGATTTCTTTACAAACCAGGCTCCATGAGCCCGAGGCGAGGTCTGTAGGGGGTTCAAAGGCCAAAGCCGCCTTTCGTGAGGACTTCGACCAATCTTCTTCTTCACAGAAGCTCAGGCCCAAATCATCTCGAGACGAAAACAGCCACTCGAAGAGTCCTTCTCTAAAGCCCAAAAGCTCTGCCGCGGACCTCATGTTCGACATGGACGAGGATAGCGAACTAGATAGCGAGGAGGATGTCAGGAGTACCCCGAAGCAATTCCAACATTCAGTATCGAAGGCCAAAACCAGACTGCCATCAGCGAGCTTGCCACTAGAGGCCGAGGCGCTAAATGATGAGGAGGATGTTGTTGCCAGAGAAGATCATGCAACGGCAGCGTCCACAACTCCCTTGACCTATCAGGCTAGCATAGCTATTACTACGGGCTCTCCTATACCTCTGAATAGCAAGAAGCCCTGGGGACCTCCCACATTGCCCACGTCAAAGCTTGAAATGAAGGACATCATGGCGCAAGATTCTTCGAAGAGAGTCTCGAATATATCGACTGCATTATCTTTGCGGGGTAAGGAAGGAGAAGCTTCATCCACCGGGCTCCCAGCAAGACTGTCCCAACGCGAGCGCAAAAAGCAACAGCAACAACAAGCACTTTCACCCAAGCAGGTACCCGCATTCAATGCTGCAGAAACAGAACAGACGCAGAGCCAACAGCCAGCATCTCCATGGCAGGTAGCCTCCAAAGGTCCCAGAATATCTCTAAAGGATGTCATAGGATCGGCGTCCAGCGGATCGTCCTTCCACGGGGGTAGTATGGCTCGAACACCTTCACCCATGACCCTCCGACAAACCATCTCCGGTAAAGCTTCGCCCGCCCGAAGAGCTGTAACCGGTCCCGCATCATCTCCACTACCGGCCCCGAAACGTAGCATTTCGACCCCTGATCCGTCCCACCTTACAAGTCAAACGCCGCTTCCACCATCGCACTCGTCCCCTAGTCAAGCCCCAATCCGGTCGATCCGTCACACCGCCCCACCGATCGAGCCGACCCTCCAGCTCTCGATGGCGGACATCCTCTCGCAGCAGCAGACGGAAAAGGAAATCATCAAGGAAGCGGCCGCGAGGCGGAGTTTGCAGGAGATTCAGGAAGAGCAGGCGTTTCAGGAATGGTGGGATGAGGAGAGTCGGAAGGTCAGGGCTGGGGATGCGGTGGCTGCTGCTGCCAAGCCGGCCGTTAGAGGTGGAAAAGGTATGAGGGGGAAGGGAAGAGGTGGGTCGAGGGGCAGGGGTAGGGGCAAGGGCGGTGGTGACGGAGGGGAGGCGAGCGAAAGTGCGGGTGGTGCTGGTGCTGGTGCTGGTGCAAGTAGCGGTGGCGGCGGAAGAGGAGGAGGAGAGAAGGGGAAGAAGCGGCGATAAGGGATGGGGGGGTTCGTATATATGAACTTGATGCGAAACATGGTGAGGGATCACAGTACCTCGCAAACCATGAACGATGTACCGAATAAGTATCTTTTCTTCCCATCGTGATGATTAGTGCTAAACATACTTCCTACCGGAAAAAGTCATTTGGATGGCTGGTCAAAAGTCTAATCTGGATAGGGGGTTATGGCTCTGTTATCTTGGACGGGGGTGGAGGTGGAAGTGGATATGGAAGTAGAAGTAGAAGTAGAAGTGGAAGTAGAAGTAAAGTTATGGATTGCTGAGTTCGTAGTCGATTATTTTGCATATATGTTATACGTTATATATTGTAAGTACGAGACTTGTAGCTACGAGAGTTGTGCTAGAACCTACGAAGAGCAGGAGACTGACTGGCGTACGTTACGTTACGTTACGGACATGGGGGGTCACTAAGGTACTTTATATAGTGTATGTTGTACTTGTATGTATGTATGTATGTATGGATAAAGTAAGGTAGGCTATACTCCTGATTGATTAGCTGCTTGGTCTGGTGGTGTTGTCATTTTTGGGAGGGGGTGGGTTTGTGGGAGATGGTGGGGTTGTGGGAGATGGTGGGGTTGTGGGAGATGGTGGGTTGTGGGGGACGGTGGGTTGTGGGAGATGGTGGGTTGTGAAGGGCGCCTTTGAGAGCTGGATAGATGATGTGTGATGTGTGATGTTGCGGATGTGAGTTCATTCATTCATACTAGATAGCTTTACAACCCTATCCTCGCTGCGACCTTCTGCGCGATTCCCAAGAAAGCCTTCGCCCGCTCGCTCTCCGGTTCCGCCACCACAGTCGGCTTCCCCCGATCCGCCTCTTCGCATATCCGCGCATCGAGCGGCAAGTCTCCCAGCAGCTCGATGCCACGATCAGCACACGTCCGCGCCACCCCCTCCGCGCCAAAAACGTGCGTGCTGTGATTACATTTCGGACACACAAAGACGGACATATTCTGCACCATGCCCAGGATCGGCACCGAGACCTTTTCGAACATGGATATCCCCTTCACGGCGTCTTTGAGGGCGATGTCTTGGGGTGTGGAGACGATGACGGCGCCGTCGAGGGCGATTTGCTGCGTTATGGTTAATTGGGTGTCGCCGGTTCCTGGGGGGAGGTCGAGGACGAGGATGTCGAGGCCGGCCCAGTCGATTTCGTGGAGGAGCTGCTGGAGGGCTTTCATGACCATGAGGCCGCGCCATACGATGGGGGCTTTTGAGTCGATCAGGTAGCCCATTGACATTGATTTGATGCCGTAGTTTGAGAGGGGGATGAGTTGGTTGTCTGGCGTTTGGTGTCAGTGGAGCTGGGTGGATGAATTTGAGAGTGAGGGTATGTCTGTACTTGACGATAACCGCGGTTCTCCGGAGAGGTTTAGTAGTGTTGGGATGGAAGGACCGAAGATATCGGTGTCCAGCACGCCGCTGCGATGGCCTTGCTGTGCGAATGCCAGAGCGAGGTTGACGGCGATGGTGGATTTGCCCACTCCGCCTTTGGCTGAGGATACTGCTATGACTTTGCGGACGTCGCGGATGTTGCGCTTTTCGGGGAGGCCGCGCTGCCGTCGAGGAAGCTCGGGGGGTGCGCCGGAGCGCGGCAATCCCTGGGAGTGTTGGTTAGTGGATGAGGGTGTGAGTACTTTGGGCAGATATTCGTACCAAGGGGTTCTCATGCCGCAGGACTCTAGATGTCGAAAAGAGTCTGGCTCTCATATCATTGACAAGATATTAGATCCGGTTGGAATTGGAGCATCCTTAGGTCGTTTAGCGTGTGCAAGACTCTTGCGACTCCTTGGCACCGAACATCCATAATGCTCCATTCATACCATTTCTATAGTCAATACATCCTTCATGAGCATATTCAGATCATCTGTTCCTACTCCATAGAATTCAAAGAGTTGAGGCTTCATGGACTCATAGTTGATGCAGGGGTCCTTAGTTCTAATCAGCCAGGGTGCCAAGACGGGCAGCCGCTGAGCCGCTGAGCCGCTGAGCCGCTGAGCCGCCAAGCAACCCGCTGCTGTATGACAACATCCCGTCTCATTGTTGCATCGACTTCCATATGATCTTCAGCCTTTCGTGAAACATTCCGTCTTGGGAAGAGAGGCTATGCCTCGATAGTCGTTCTGTTGAGCAGCCTCCTAGCCAATACCGGAACGATGGACGTGGCTTACGATCATATCCAAGAGGAGATCCTCTCCCCTGACGAGGCCGCCAAGAAGGCAGCTAGCGAAAAACAAAAGGAAAGCAACTTGAATACCGAGTTTCAGGAAGCATACAGGTCTTTTTCTGCGAGTCCATGGGGAGCCAAACTTGGTGGCTTCTTCAGCGATGTCAAGAGACAAGGGGAGACATACTACGAGGGGGCTCGGCAGGAAGCCACGGCTGCCAGCGGTGAAGCGCTCAAGGGCTTCACAGATCTGAAGTCCACCATTGTCAATCGAGCACGGTCTATGTCTACGGGTCAATCTCCGCCTGCTTCGCCTGCGGCCGCTACATCTAGTGGAGCGTGTGAGGAGGATGGGGAGGACAAGGAGCGCTCTGATAGCGAAGCCTTGCGCGAATCTGAAGGTGTCGTCTCTCGCTTTCGAAGCGAAGCCGCGAAGCGATTGAAGGATCTTGAGAAGGCAGAGGAAGCCGCAGATGCGGCTATCTTCAAGTTTGGAGCGAACATTGGCAACTTCTTACGTGATGCTGTCACAATCGCACCGCCCACCGAAGAAACTAATGCTGACGGGTCACGGAAGGTGTTGTTTGAGAGCAAAGACAAAGATGGCAAGCGAGTTATCCATACTACACGCTTCGACGCACAGTTACATGCCATACACTCCTCAGTCGAGAGCTTCACAAAGGATCCTATAAGTCCTGAGTATGAGCCGTGGAAGAAAGAGTTCGATGTCGAGAAGAAGACCGATGCTATACGTGCGGACCTAGAGAAGTACGAGGAGCTCCGGCGGATGGCTGTGAAGTTGGTGCCAGAGAAGGTGGATCACCCAGCTTTCTGGACTCGATACCATTTCTTGCGGATGGTGGTGGAGACCGAGGAGCAGCGGAGGCGAGAGATGCTCAAAGGTATGTACTTTACATCGCACAAGGAACATACTAGGATTAAGCCCATTTTACAGGTGCTGCCTTGTCTCCTACTGAGAATATTGGCTGGGACGACGACTCGGACGACGAACAACCCTCCACCCCTCAACAGCCCGGCTCAGCCACCCCTTCGGCCAAACAGGCTTCCGATATTGCAGATTCCCAAGGATCTTCGATAACGATCAACAAGCCCGACGAAGCTACTCCGGAAGCATCAACACTCAAACCCGCTGAACCGCGCCGCTCCGAGGATATATCATCCCAACCGGGCAGTGACGCCAGCTATGACCTTGTAAGTGGCGCGACTAGTCGGGCACCTGGGAGTCCCAAAGAGGCCAGGGGTGGGGAGAAGAAGGATGATGATGAGGAGGAGGAGGAGGTGGATTGGGAATAGTGCAATTGATCTAGGGGGTTCGATAGGCTACACCATGTATGAGATGGAGATATGCGGGCGCAGGATATTGTTCGTGCTCATATTTGGACCGATGGGGCTTTTCCAGCCGGCGCTCGATGATGCTGACATGATCGTACATATTCCATTGTCAGCCAGCGGCGGATTATTCTTTCTAGCAATCAAAAACAGACGTGCCCCAATCAGTGTTATGAGTAGCAAACCAATCTGAAGTTATGCGTAGCAACGTCATCCATACAAAGCTTGGCATGACAAGGCATCCTTCGGCTACCATGGCATTTCTCCAACCCGAAATTGACAATGAGCCTTAGAGAATGTCCTGATGTCGCTTCCATGGGTCCTCGGGATGTGTGGAGTATTGCAATTCTGACAATCAATATGCAGTCGGCCTGATGACCTTTACAAACGAACTATGAGAGGCATTTGAATCCGCATCGATAGCGATGTAGAAAAGCTCTATTTCAATTTGCGAAAATCAGGTAAAAGGACACTTACAAGGCCTGCAGATAATTTGGCTAATGATGTGGAGAAGGAAGATGGCAATATGTTCCTAGTGGGACCTAATATAAGGCATCAGGGCCCGTAACAACAAGAACCTTCATTCGGCCCTGATACTCCTGTTATAATGTTGCTAATCATCAATGGTGAATCCCTCGTATTCTCGCACCTTTACCATACGCACGAAACGGTATCTTGCATTTCTACTCCCCCCCCGATGTACGAGCCAGGTCGCGGGCTCTCATGAATGCCCATAACGCATCTGACCCACTGCAGATTCCCAAAGATGTTTAATTTATTGATCGGTATTGACGGTTTGCTTCTTTCAAGATGATGATAGCGCCCTTTTAACGCAGCAGTCCGTTGCTCAAGTCAGCCCCGATACCTCCCAATATTCTCCAGAATCTAATCCCTAAGATGTACCACTGGTTAGGGTTCTTCCTTCTGACGCTCTTCCAGCCATAATCATTTGAATAACGCCCTTGGGTCCGACAGCTCTTCGTCCGCCAAAGACTCGCTTGCCTCCTGTCGTGCATCTAACCACAAGATCCAGTGCCGCCCCGTACAGGTTCCAAGGCTCAACGGTATCTTGATCATCGGATAGAATACTGATATATATTCTGCATGCCTTATACTTCGAGATTTGGGGGAGCTCTACGTCAATACCTCGTCTACTGCGAGTGCTTGGCCTAGTTGAACCACTGCGACCAAACGTCAAGGCACGGTCGCGCTTGTATTCTTTGAACAACACATCAAGGATGTCATCGGCGGCTTGGTAGCAGTCTTCCTTGACAGTGGGGAGAAGGCGACTTTTCGGTGAGCTGGGCGGATCGAAACATCCATCTGGAGTGGTGGGATAGTCGGCAGCCTCTGAAAGTAACGAATCGAAGATGGACGTGTTTGTTGAGGAAGGTAATATCAAGAGCGAGGAAGAATTTAGCAGGAGCCCATCTGATAAGTAGGCGTTGCTAGGCTTTACGACTGCGGAATTGACGATATATACAAAAAGGTACAGTAACAGGGCAGCTTCCACACTGCTTTTGTGCAAGAATGGTATCATTTCACGTTAAGCAGCGTAGGAAGGGAGAAGATTTTGTAGGTAAACCTTTTTCGTTATGCCATGCTCTCTGCTGCGGGCGCCACTGCGCGCCGGATCTTTCTCCGTCATTAAAGGCAGAATATTCTCCCGTTTCATCCGAAACGTCTTCGTGGGATAGATGAGGGTCATTCTAGGCCTGAAGACACGGCTATAGTACTCACTCAGTAAGCGATAGGCGAGCCGCGATTGACCCTCTTCTCCAATGGTTCGAGACGACGACTCTTTCTCATCAGAGTGGTGCATATTGAAGGAGCAGGCTATGATTGAGGATTAGTTGATGACTTGTCGTACGGGTTTGAGTATCTGCTGAATCTGCGCTTCATGCATGGTCACCCTTCAATGTATCCCTGAGGTTTGTCTTCGCCACAATGCGGAGGATATCGCTACAAAGTCGAGCGGGTGCATCTCGCTTCTATGTCTCCTCTTATTAAACTAATCCGCTGTACTCAGCTCTTAGCATCCGCATCTCCTTACGATGATTTCAATCTACATGCTTACGGCGTTCCTACTGCCCGCATTCTTCAATTTGTCCAACACTCTATTAGTACCCATCGACCCAACAATACTTCAACTACCGGCGCTCAACTCATCATCCCTAACACTCAGGCCATGGCCCTCAGCGCCCTTCCGTTTCACCGTCCCCAAAACACCAGCTTCCCTCACATTCTCCGTAAGAATCAACGCCTACGGTTCCCCAGGCCCATCCCCCACCATCGAAGCCGAAAATCTGCTCAAAAAACTGGCGAGTAAAGTGTTACGTGTCCCCGCCGCGCCGTACGAGCGATTACGCGATTTCAACGAGAGCGCATCGGGGGTGGAGGCCAGATTCGTGGCAACGGGTAGTGGGTATGGGTATGGGGTTGCGCGCACGCAGGCTGCGACGTTGTTTGATCGGTTGCGACAGCTGACGCGCGTGCATGGCGCAGTGGGGGTTACGAGTGGGGAGATTGAGGTGGGTGGGAGGGTTGTGGAGACGTTTGAGTTGGAATGGATGTTTGAGTAGGTGATGGAATTTTCACAGAGAGGAGCTTGAACAAAAGTGCTGTTATTGCATATTCTATGGGGAGGTTTTGTATCGACAGGTAAATTGGACATAAACTTCGGATTCTGCAGGTCTGCCTATTCAACGTCAGTTTACTTCGTTCATTCAGGCAACTTTGTCTAGTCAACCTCCAATAACGAAGAAAGTCCGCAGGACCGAGGATCCCCTTCCCACTGCTTCCCTTGCGGCTTCGTTTCCTTTACACATCCAAACCAAGTACACAAGAACTCCCTTCCCCTCAATAATCCACCACCATCTCGACGCAATCATCCTAAGAACCCACGAAACCTCACACTCCTGTTCCCAAATTCCCAGGCAGTCCTCATAGTAATAACTTAAAGGAATTAATAAATACTTTATAAAATAACATCTTTTGAAATTATATTAATATAGTAGTTTGAAAAGCTTTAAAGAGGGTATTAATACTAGAAGGAGAATAGATTAATAAAGATATATTAAAATAGCTATTATTTATTAAGAGAATTTAACTTCTATTATATAAAGTAGAGCCTTAATAATAATTAAATAAATAGTGAATATCTAGATAGGGTAACATCCTATGCTATTAAGAAACGGGCTGCGAGTCTTATAACTTCAGAGGGATTAGCATCGCTCGTAATCATCGAATCGAAGTGGACCCTAGCTGGGACTGAGTAGGAATATTACCTGAACATTACTTCAACCCCTCATGTCGAATGCACGCTCAAAATTACACCACTGTCATCTAGGAACAACGTTCACACAGGAGCGGCTGGTCAAGTTAGATCATCGGCACAGCTTCTGACTCGAGGAGATCAGATGAGTTCATATTTGATGCCAAGGGAGGCGCCAAGTGAGGGTAACTGATGAGGAGGAAATCACTTGGTATCCCCGTCATGATTATGTAATAAGGCCTCGGCTATCATTTAGATTATTCGTAGACACATACATACACGGATTTGGTGCCTCATTGATGTCATTTATTGTTATTTCTAGGTGTACGAGTTTACTTTCAGAACGGTGCATCCAGCATTAGTTGACTGATCCCCTTTTCTGTAACTCAAAACGCGCGGCTTCTCCTCACCGCCAAGGCGTCCGCAGCAGACAGGATACTCAATGCGGAATACCAAGCAGCCACCATCGGCTTCTTTCTTACTCGATATGGTAAAAAGGCTTTTGACCATTCTGGATAGGTGGATGGAGGAGCGGAGACCTTGGCGCCAAGCACATATCGTACGCTCGCCAATGCTTTGAAATACCCTAAAGCATCGATATCTTCTAGCCAAGAGGAATTCCCTTAGGAGCTAAGACTCATTTGGAATCGTCGTTACTTTCTCTAAAGCTTTGAGAAGGATGAGGTCTTGTTTGTGGCATCGTGTTGGTCCGTGGCCGTCCGGCTATTCCACATGTGACGTACCGCACCTGCGTCGATGCTCTTGTCACTTGGCAAGGGCGTTCTTCCTCGGATCATGCGAACGCCGATGTGGGAAGGGAATCGAGACATGGGGAAAAGCGATCGCAAAGCCATAGCGTGCATGGTATAAAAACTGCTAGATCTCCTGCTCCCCTCTTCTCATCATCAGCAACAACGCCAACATCAGCCCATATTCTCCTTATACCACATACCGAAACTCCAATCATAAGCCTCTGGCTCGACAAGATGAAGACATCATCCACCCTGACCGCCCTCATCGCATTAGCGCCAACCACGTTACTAGCCTCACCCGTCGCCAAACCCCAAGACTTCTCCAAAATTGAATACCCTCCCGGCACAGGCGAGAATCTCGATGAATATCCACCCGGTACAGGCGAAAACCTCCCCTTCTACCCCAACAGCGACTGCCCCAATCCCGTCTTCAAGTTCACCTCCACCTACCACATCACCGCCACTCCTAACCAAGTCGTCAATGGTACCACAAATCCAGTCTTCACCGGCGGCCTCCCTGGCGCCATTGGCACGTACGACTTCGGAATCAACTCAGATCTCGATTTGATATGCTTTAGCATCAAGCTCGTGGGCTTTAGGGGGGAGTATGTATCTCCGGCTAAGACGGCAACGCATGTGCATCAGGCGGAGAAGGGCAAGAATGGACCACCGAGGTTGGCGTTTCCAAATCCGGTTGGTAATGGGGATGTGAGGTATAGTTTTGGGTGTATGCAGGGTGAGTCAGATCGAGATATAGTCGTTCTTTCATGAGCTTATGCTGACATGATGAAGGTCCCTTCACTACTGGTCTGCTGGCTAATGGCGTGGACACCGGGACTGGTTTCAGAGTCTCTCAGATCGAACAAAATCCAAGTGGGTTCTTCGCAGACGTGCATTCCACACTTGCTGTACCAGGCGTCGTGCGCGGACAATTCCCATCGCAGTAGGCGCTGCTGTGCGCAACTGGAAACTGTGGATGACAGACTGAAGTGTGTTCCGTTAACGAATGAAAGAGGCATGAAAGATTCAACAGCCTAGCTAATTAGGTCAATAATGTATTCCATGTAATTATTGCGCTATGCTCTTATTGTGAATAATAGTATGAATTATCACCTATTCGATCTCAATTACTTCATCTTCGAAGCGTCAATCTGTCAAATATAGGCAACAAATAGCATTGATTGAAATTCAGATTTAAGGGAGAGAATGGGGACGGAATGTCCCTACACATACTCTACCTAATTTGATTGGCCTTTGCCTTGAAGTATCTCTCTGTTGCAGCTTGCAGCAGGACCAATGACAGGCTGAACTGCGAGTCGCAGGGCATATCCTGCTGCAGCCGTTGGCTGGTACATGAACGGTGTATTTATCGTTCGTTCATCCAATAACATCGTGCGATTCGTCTCCAATGCACAGCCTTGCTCGCTTCAGCCGTGAGCCTTGATCAATTCCGCCACACAGATGTACCATCGTGCGAGAATCATCTATCTTCTCGTCCCCATGTCAGCGTACATACCAAACAATGCCGGTGGCTCTCGGATTTGCCGTGGGAGACTTCATTGCCGGCATCAATTTCCTGATTGACGCTGTCAGGAGCCTCAACGACACCTATGGAGCTCGAGCTGATTATCAAGAGCTAGGAAGAGAGCTTTCCAACCTCACGAATGCTCTCAATGGCATACAAAGCCTTTCGCTTGATCCAGTGCAGACGAATCAAATTGCAGCTGTAAACGCTGCGGTCAATGAATGCCGCTTGTGTGTTGATAAGTTCGTGCGGAGAAACAGCAAGTTCAAGAGCATGGAGTCTATAACTGGAAAGCGATGGAGTCCTGAGACCTTTCAGCAGCGTGCGCGTGGGGTGCAATGGGTTGTGTGGAAGAAGGACGATGTAGCCAAGTTCCGCTCTGAAGTTCGACAGCAGTCGGATGCGATCCAGATGCTCTTGATCACGGGTCTGAAATAATGAGTTCGTCTAAGACAGATAGAGATTCGGTGAAGACGATAGTGGAATACACATCCGTGCAAGTGAGAGGTCCTGGAGTCTAGTGAGTATTGCAACCTATACCTGTTCGGATACCCCCTGTGAATAATGGCAATTTGTCCAAATTAGCCCAGATACTCTGGAACCAGTCTCGTGGACAGCTGATGCGCAGGTCGAAGGCGTGTGACCGACCCCAATCTTTACATCGAATGAAAATTGGGCAACGCTGATCATCATATTCGTACAACCTGTCAGAGCTCAAGACGCTCGGACGCTTGGAACTATTGCAGGGTAATTTGAGGACATGTGGAGTCGCCATGAATCCAATCCAATACACTCCACCTGTTGGCGATTGAATCTGAATATAATGTCGATTTTCCAATGGCTAGGGAGTTTAAGAAGAACATGCTTCAACTCATGTAATTCTGAGTAGTGCGCCAGGGCAAAAGGGCCATAATCAGCCCTAAGGCGGTTTCCTTGCCAAAACTTAGGGAATGAAGCAACAGTGAACATGATGCTTTCACATCTGTGCTTGCACGATCGTGATTCCCCACTAGAAGCTTAACAACGGGCCACCACTGCTCTAATTTGCATAAGACGTTCTCCGGAATGTCTCCATTCACGTCCTAGCTGCGCATCTATGAGCTTGTCATCGTGGAAGTTGCAGCAAGGTTGGATATCATGTACGGTGTATACATTTCAATTAGAAAGTACGCACCTAAAAGACTGGAGCCTGAAAATCTGCCAATGATTTCCTCGAGGTCAGCTGCGCCGAACAGATCGCTACTGTCTGTGGAATCCCCAGGTCTCATATATGAGAAATCCCGTTGGTGATTGGAGATTTCTAGGTGTCGCATAGGCTGGCATAGCTTGTTAGTTGGATCGAGTAGCCTGCGTATCTTTTGCTTTATTCTCTCGACTTTAGTGTATATAGATGTATCGCTTAGGCTTATAAATCGGTACAGTACTGGGTCCACCAACGCTTTGCAGTATTTCGAGACGAGCGACAATTTTTCGAGAGATTGTTTAGACTCTGAATGAAGCTGATGACGATCAACAGATTACAATAAAAGAAACAGGAAGTTAAACTAAATGTAAGCTTACCAGTTCGATGATGATATTGATAATATTTACACCGAGGACGGTAAATTCCAGCGCTTTGCCCATGGCTACCTTAAACAGAATTACTCTCAATCCCGACGAATTCAACATTTGAATTTGACTCCAGAGATTGCACAAGAAACGCTGAGTGAGAAATATAGAGCTTCTCATATTGACATTGCAAGGTGGCAAAACGTCGATTCTGCCAACGTGGCAGTACAACAATGGCACATCAACAGGCTGCCTTTGGTACCTCTGCACTTAGGAGCCCAGATACCTGTCACATATGAAGAGACGGCATACACGCAGACATACGAAACAAATGCCGTCGTGCCACCAAAGCAAGGTCACTTTGCGATATTCTTCACCAGCGTCCCAGCAGGAAATCCGATGAACGATTTTTATCCAATTCCTGGAATTTGGCTATTAGAACCTCCAATTCCTACATTTGTCATGCAAACTCCGAATATTTTTGATTGTTTCAGCTTTCGTAGCACAATTCATGTTCAGCTTGTATGAGCTCTACGAATGGGTTGCGTATTAAGAGAAATTTTCGGGAAAGGTTCACACCGCCAAGACTTCGTGGTGGAATTGACACGTGACACCCAGCCTCTTCCACATTCCCAACTCCAGAACACTGTGCAAGATAAGCTGAAGAAACAATTGCCAAATCCTAGATGCATTTGGCATCCTCCGATGCTTTAGAATCTACCTGGAGCCGTCCCAATTACTTTGCATAGAGACTCATTTATTTCGATTAATCACATATATCTCCATACATATAATATGGCTGGCCGTTCTGAGCTTTCCAACAATTGGCGAGCCAAGTCTGACACGCCATCCGAAATTGTTAGTCACAGTCATAGGCTACATGAGTTCAGAAGCAGCAACACAACACCCACCGCCCTCGGCCAACGAGATCTCAGAAAACCCATCTCAAGAATCCCCAGCATAGATCACATACGCGGCGAAGAAGATCCACGAACACTACAAGCGATCGAGGAGGGCAGACGAGTCTACGTGGGTAATTTGCCGTACATGGCCAAAACGGAAGACGTAGAGAACCTATTCGTGATGAGTGGCTATCAAATGTGGGTTATAAAGCCTCTCACTCATTAAGTTGGATTTGGACATACAGCGGCTACTGTCGCCGCAGTCAACTCGAATGAATCATGAGCAAGCGAGCGTGAGCTGCTAACACAAACTTTATCTAGAGAGCATATCAACATGTCAATCGACCCCTACTCAGGCAGAAACCCATCGTACTGCTTCGTCGAACTCACAAGCAAAGCGCAGGCCGACCAAGCGAAGCAAGAGTTGAACGGCCAACAACTACTAGGTCGCCCAGTCAAGCTTGGACCCGGTGTCGCTAAATCCAAGAAGAAACCATCCGCCGACCAGAAGAAGTATCAAAAGTACCCCGAGCGAGAGGTCTTCCGGCGCTGGACCCGGGCCGACGCAGAAGACCACTTCGAGGGCTACAGCGAGCAAGGACGTAGGCTATGGGTCGGTGGACTGCCAAAGATGGGAGAGCACGCTGCCGTCAACAAGGGCATCCGTGAGCTTTTCGACGGCTTCGAAATGTACATGCGATCCAGAGCTAGCATCATCCCCCTAGTGAGCAATACTGACCGTACTCGCAGCGAAGCAGTCAGCAAAGTTGTCATTCCCGCAACGCCAGCAATGGGCGATCCAAAAGCGTGGAATCATCGCTACCTTTTTGTTGACTTCCCAAGCGCGGACGAGGCTCGACGAGCGGCGAAAGCTACTGATGGTAGACACGCGTGGGGTGTCCAAATTCGTGTCCAGCCAGCGAAGGTTCTCGATTCTCGTAAAGCGAGAGAGCGGGTTGACTGGCATGAAGAGGACTTTGAGTCTCAGCTACCATGACTCGGTTTCTTACAGGGACGCTTGTAACCCGTGAAGGGCTCTGCTTCCAGCTGAGGGGATCCTGATCGATGCTGAGAATGTTCTGGGGAAGTTTCAAACACTCAAATCATCGTCCTAGGCACCTGAAGAGCGATACCCCAATAGGCGGGGACGGCAACCTTGACATGCCTACCCTCGGGGCGGGCGAGCCTCAATGAGGACCGAAACCACACCCGGGTGGTATTCTGGAAATCATTGCCAGTCCCTAAGCATGAGTGTGGCGCTTGCCAAGAGTTCAACGGATAAGAACGGCTTGAAATGGAAGAATTATAAATAACACGCTACTACTCGCCATTAACCTAGCCTTTGATGACCGCCCGCCAGTGACTTAGTACCATAGAAGCTGAGCAACTTATATGAGGTCTGGGATATCGAAGAATTGTATGGTCATTAGACAGGTTTTGCAGTGGCGATTATTCAATAATGTTCAATGTAAATTACACCTGAAATGGCTATGTTGCGGATAGCCTATTCAGGCTATCTATCGGATTAAATTACCGACCTAATGATCTACGTGACTAACTAAATACCTTTTTACTACCTCACGGGCTATTCCTCGCCGAATTTCTTATAAATTTTATAAGTAGAGTCGCCTTAGGCTACTTTATAACTTAAGAAATTATTATCTTATTCTACCTAGAATACGTAGTGTGGATATAAAGTCTTTAAGATCCGGAAATTTTAATGTTCGTGATCTACGGGTCTAGTGGGATTAGTAATATCAGGGTCCTATGGCAGCGGGTACGCCGACTTTCAGGCCATGCCACGTAATTTACCCTGAAAGTCATTGAATCAACATTGAATCTGCCACTGCAAAACCTGTCTATTCTATGCATACGTACAGCGCAGGAAATGGTAAATAGAACACACGACCAGCGCCATTCGCTAGACTCCTTACTACCGTGGCACCTAACTTCCAAACACCCCTTTAGACGCTCAGACATATTCCGCCGTGACGCTATCGTATTTAATGTTCTTATATACCAGGCAATACTTGGTTTGCGCGCTGTAGTATGTCATTTCAATCTCGTAGTAGATCACATCTGTGAAGCATGCATTGATTCCTCCTCTTACAAGTCATTGCTCCTCCCTTTTAATAATAAGTATTAAAGGGCGCCTATTTACCTCTTTATCTCCTTTAAATCTACTATCTTTTATACCCTTTATAGGCGTAGGACTACTACCTCTACTTTAAAGCTAACTGTAATATATATTAGAATATAGTTAGATCTATAATAGAGGTTTAACTTAATATAATATTTTAGTAATATTTATTTAATAGCCTTTATCTTCTTACTATAATAGAAAATATGTAATTTAAGACCCTAGACTTATCGCGGCTTATTAGTTAGTTAATAAGTCCTCTAGATTCCTTTCCTAGACTAGCGCGAATATTAAAAGTCTAACTTTTATTTATATTCTACCTATATCTATACCTACGCTCTATAATATTTCTACTTAAATAAAGTTATATAGCTTACTTTTAACTATTTAGCACTTTAAAAATAATAAAAATCGATCTAGTAGTCTAAAAGATATATTAGAATAAATAGATTTACCTACTAAATTCTATATACTAACGGCTAGAATAATTAGATTAATAATAAAAATCCTATTATTATTTATAAATTATTTATTCTACTACCTTACCTACTAATATATCTAATATCAGCTTAAATAGGGGGAAATATCCGTCTTATTACTAGGTATAGAATGCTATTAGAATAATCTATATCGCTGTATAAGTCTATAAGCTAATGCTATCGTATTTATAAGCTAGAAACCCTACTATTTATATTACCTACTAATATATCTAAAATCCACCTACTAATATATTTGATATCGGCCTAAATAGGGGGAAATATCTATCTTATTACTAGGTATAGAACGCTATTAGAATAGGTGTATATATATAATATAGCTAATGCTATTATATATATAAGCTACCTACTAACGTATCTAATATACTCCCTACTATTCAGCTTACCTACTAATATATCTAATATTAGTCTAAATAGGAGGTGATATCTATCTTATTACCAGGTATATAACACTATTAGAATAATCTATATTAGTCTATTAGTATATTAGCTAATGCTATCGCATTTATAAGCTACCTACCTACTAAAATATCTAATATACTCCCTACTATTCACCTTACCTACTAACGTATCTAATATTAGTCTAAATAGGGGGTAATATCTATCTTATTACTAGGTATATAACGCTGTTAGAATAATCTATATTAGTCTATTAGTACGTGTCTAATATACTCCCCGCTATTCACCTTACCTACTAAACGCCAGGTAGTAGGGGTAATTTCTAACGTAAAAATCTTGAATTTTTACAGGTATTTTCTAGTTATAAATATTAAATTAATAGTACTTTTTACTTTCTTTATCCTTTAAGTTATTATATCCTTTAATAGGGTAGGCTTTATTCCCCTTTCTTTTATAATATCTATTAGTATATCTATTACTTTATAGTATATATATCTACCTCTATTATTCTACTTTAAGTAATAGAGGTTAAAGTCCTCTACTAGTATATATTCTAATATTCCCTAGGCTAATTTAGCTACTCTTATACCCCTAGTAGAATATTATACTTATATTTATATTTATATTTTATACTCTACTATCTAGCTACTTAGAGCTAATAAGGGCGTTCTAACTTTAAAAGGAAATTATAAATTATAGGAAAAAACCTCTCTTACCTACCCTATCTATTATAATACTTCTAGGCCTTTAAATATTATATACTATCCTCTCCCTTATACTCTAAACTATCCTTATATTAGATCCTACTATTTATATACTCCTCTCTCTTATTAGGGCTACGCCCCTTTCTCTACTCTTAATAGGTTTATACTCTCTTAACTACCCTCTTACCCTTCCTTATATACTAGTTTAACTAATATTAATAAGTACCCTTAATCCTCCTATTAATCTACTACTATCCTAGCTACTCCTCTCTTATATTATTTAGTATTAAGGTATCCTTTTCTATTTAACTTATAATACTAGGTTATTATAACTACTAGTCTAGTAAAGGGCTTATAATACTCCTATTAAGAATTATTATATATCTTTTTTATAATATATAAGAGGGAGCTATTAGAGTTATTAAGGGGGGGTATAAATATACTTTACTACTACTATTATATTACTATTTCCTAGTATTAGGCTATATAATAATCTACTTATAAAAGAAAGTAGATTATATTAAAATCCTACTAGTTATACTTATAATTATAAGGTTACTACTCCTACTCCTACGCGTAGTTATAATCCTCTTAATTAAGGGGGGTAGCCCTAGCCTATTATTTTAACTTTTCTACTTAGTATAATACCTTCTATCTCTTAACCTAGAGTCTCTTATACGTAGAGCTAGTGCTACTAGCGGGAACTAAGGTAGGTACTATTATATATGCTAAGGGCGCGCTCGCTACGCGTATAAAAGCTTTATATAAGGGGCTCTACTACTACGTAACGCCTTAGTTTCGTTCTAACTACGTTTAGACTAGAGACCTCTTAGCTCTATTAATAAGTAACAGGTTCGTAGCCAGCACCGCGTACAGGTGGATCTCGTCGCTGGCCCATACCATGCTTTATAATACGGAAACGTCTCATATATCCCCTTCCCCTTCCCCTTCCCCTTTCCCCGCCAAAACCCCAGGACCAGGTACCTACCCACGCCACCCCCCGCAGAACAAGTCACAGTCCCCCAAGCTCTACATACCATCTCCCTACACCTCCGAACACCCAAAACCCAAACTCTCTGCCTCATCCGGATTCCACACTCCTCACTTCTCAAACCCCTCCCAACATGAGACATACCCCAGAACCCATACCCTACTTAATAGCCCCTCCCCTCTCCTCTCTTACTTCCCACTAACATCTCCTCATATTTCCACTTCCCAACAACATCCTCTCCTAGCCTCCGAATGCAAACGCAACGCATAGTAGAAACTATGAACCATGCAATGAATCGAACACAACGTACAGAAATCAAATCGCTAGGACGAAAACACTCATAACGTACGGTCCAGTACAGCACATCCTCAACCACTCACATCCAATCCTACATGAAAAGCTTTCATACCTCGAGCCGATCTTCCAACCTATATTGGCATCGGGCGCAATATAGATACGAAATACAGGATCCGGGGCACGCATCAGCTACGAAGGATTTCATCTCAAGAAAACACCCTTCCGTAGGATCGAAGACGTTTTTCATGCGCCACCGCTATGTTGTATGGGACATTGTTCGCGTGAGGTCATGCCTATACCTGACGAACCAAATTCGAAGACGCAAGGAGTAGAGGACCACAGGAGGCAATGCCGTGAATAAATTCTTCGCAGACAATAATGGGAGTCATACCATTTGTTCATACTTCTGTACAGAGTGGAGATAGTATACAGTAATGCATAGAAGCGTCTTTATGGCATGCATAACCCATGCACCGGTGAGCAGTCCATAATACCGAATCCTTTCCATGTTCAAAGGAAATATGCAACTCGCCTCGTTCATACCGTGCCATCTCCCCACTCTTCCTGCATCTTTGGCAGCCTTTAGTCCATTTTCCCTCAGAAACAAAATAACAGTTCTTCCATGTTGAGGCCAAGGTTTATGGCCACATGCCAACAACAATCGTCTGCTATGATAAAAGCTCCCCATTACTCAATGAGCATTTCCAAATAACAAACGCCGATTCTTCTTCAACAACGCATTCAGCTTTTTCTCTAGCCCCTCGGTTTCCTTCTTGCTAGCCAACAATTGCCTTTCAGCTTCTGCAAGACTCATCGTTGGCTTCCGGTTCGTTGAGCCCTCATCGCCGTATCCCGGGAGACTGCCATACTTGTGCAATCCCACAGTCTCTGTTGGTACAGCCGGAGTTTGAAATTTGTTACTCAACTTTGTCTGCTTAGGACCTCGTTGAGCGATCGAGCTCACGGCTGCAACGTTCACGGTTGGCGGAGCTGGGATGAGGCCATCTAGTGCTTGATGGGAGGGCACATCTCCATACACAAGAGCCTGCTTTCTCAACTCGAGATAACGCGAGGCTTGGGCCGCACTGAGTCCCTGCAAAGCGCGACGGTCTGGAAACATGACCACATGATTGCTGGGGCCTCTTTCGATCTGAATAGCCTCACCTTGTACGAGAAGGCGATGTTGATCATCAGAAACAAGGGAATCGTTGTCTTCGGCAAAGTCTGTCTCCAGGGTCTCGAAGCGATGGTTGAGGCCTGGAACAGAACTGAAGATGTCTTTAGCGTTTGCATTGATTTCGCCAGCGTCGAGCATGGAGTGGAATATGGCTGCCGCCGTGAGTGCAACTTTCTGCTGCTCGACAGAGGCTGGTGTTGCTGGGCTGGATGGAGTGTCTGGTTCTTTGACCTCTGCTGTAATTCTGGAAACGCCTTTCTTGCTATTCTTGACCGGGGTCATTGGCGCTATCGCTGCAACGTCCTCGGGGAACTCTTCTTTGTGAACAGGCGACGCAGGTTGAGTCACCGTAGGCGTCGAATCGGCAGTGCCTTGAGTCATCTCCTTTCTAGTCTTCTTCTTTCGACCAATGACTGGTGCTTGAACCTCCTCGACTCTAGCCGCAGGTTCTTCGGCTTTCGAGCTACCGTCAATCTGCTCCGCTTGCTTTGCACGTGCTTGTCTCTCCCTCTTCTGTTGAGTTTTGGAGATCTGTCTTACAGGCACGGAGCCAGCCTTGCTTGGTGGAGGTGAGTTGGCTCTTGAGGTAGAGGTGTATGATATCGTATCGGATATTTTCTCGCTCGTAGGTGTTTCTGGTCGGTGAATTGAGGTAAAGCTGGGCCGCCTGGACGCTTCCTTGCTCAGATTTGCAGCCATTCCCGGTGATGAAGCCTCAGGTTTCGGCAATGGAGGCACTTTCATCGTTCGAGGCTGTCTTTGACGAACGTCAGAAGGGGCAGATGCTTGGGAGGCCGCAGTCTCAGGAGTGGCAGGCTGAGAGAGTCCAATGCCACTCGAGTCTTCATCTACTCCTTTGGTTGCAGTCTTCGTGCCTTCAACAGATGCAATCCCAGGCTCTGCGGTTTTCTTAGATGCGTCTTTGGTTGCTGCAATATCAAGTTTTGCAGGTCGTTGTTTCTTGTCCACGGTCTTTGGAGGGATCGGAATAGTCTTGTGTTTCGGCTCTTTTGACGAAGCAACAACTGCAGTAACGCTAGTTCCTGCTTCCTCGGTCAAATCTACGGCTTTACTGGTCTCTGCATTTGGCGCGGCAGGGGTGGTTGTAGGCTGTTCTGGAATGATGTTTTCCTCCTCTGGCTGGACCTCTTTTGCTACAATGGTAGATCGTGCCGACGATGTTGGCAGGACGGGTACAACCGGCTTGATAGTCACGCCACTGGCCGCTTTTCGCTGCGAACGAGGAGGTGCAGGAGGAGGAGCTGAAGGTGCCACAAGAGGTGGGAAATCTTGAGGTAACGAAAGACCTGGCGGGACTGGTGTTGGAGCCGGAGTTGTCTTCGCGGCTGGCTTATTTACTGTTACTGGCGCTGGTAGGTCTGGAGGGGGCAATAGCCGGGCGACGTTTTGCTGGCGTGGGACAATCGATGGTTCTGGAGCGACTGCTAGTTAGCACTTGAAACTTGAGTTGCTGAACGAAAGGACATAGACAAGAGAAAGAACACAAAAGAAGGCTCGAGTGTGGTCTAAACGAAGCTATGGACCCCAAGCAAGCACTTTCTAAGTGGTCATTAGTTGTGCCCGATAGTGGGACGAATTCATGTGGGCTTGGATGGTCGGCCTCGGCGTGGCACGGCATGTGGAAAGAAAGCATTCTATGTATCAAATATGTGGTGAGAAAATAAACTGTTATATGCCTGCCTGCTCCTCAGGTCAGGGAAGGGATGCTTACGTACAGGGCGCCGGCCACAATGATGACGGTGTAGGTGGTATCATGATGCCCATGTCAAGCGTATGCCGATGCCGCAAAAGAAACCCAATATTGCCGGCAGATGGCTTTCCAGATCATGAGTAGGTCGCATCCATGCGACTTCCAGTATTCCCGTTTTGTTGTTCGCCTGTTGGGGCCCAAGCTCGCTAGATGACCACAAATCGAGCCTTGCGCCATCGTCATGAAGTAACACATAAAGAAGAGAACCCTTCATATCAAAACAAACATCACAGTTGCCACCTGCCGCCGTAGCCGCCTCCATATATCATATTGTTCGGAGTGAACCCACCTTGACCTTGGGTACCGAATTGCCCCTGCCCTGTAGCACCGTGGTGCATTCTAGCTTGTAAGATACTCGGGTCCGCAAGATCCACTATACCACCTCCCCCAGAAGAGGAAGTGTTAGCATGTCTGTGCTTCTTCCCCTTCTTCTTCTGCTTTTGGAGGTTGTGGTCTTGATAGCCATGATGACCGCCAAGTTGTGACCCATACATCGAGCTCAGAAGGCCTGAGGCAGGGGCATCGGAGGTCATGGACTGTTGTGCAAAAGGAAATTTAAACTCACGCTTGCTAATATCGGCTCCTTGCCCATTGGTAGATCCTGTCCGTGTCCGTAGTAGCTCGCGCATAAGCTCTTCGTTGCTGTTCTTGCTGCCGACGTTGTTACCGAATCCGCCGCTGCCACCCATAGCCATTGCGAAGCCATGACCTTGACCGAACATTCCACCACCACTGATTGGTGGCGTGCCGCTTGATTTGAGACCTGGAGGTGGGCCTTGGACACCGCTGTAGAAGTGGTTGCCATGTATGGTCGATTGCTGGACGGGCTGACTTTGATATTGCTTGTTTTGATTCGGAGGCATCATAGCGGCTTGTTGGGCCATCAATTGAGGGTTAGCTACTGGCTTTACGGCCGTCGAGGCAGACGCAGAGTCGTTGGCAAACGAAAACCGCGAAGACTGTCTTGCATGGCCCTGAGCGGTACTGAATGCTTGAGTCTGATTCTGCATCTGGAACGGATTGGATTGTTGGTGGTGATGAAGACTAGTATTTCCAGGGTATCCCTGTTGAAACTGATTGCTGTTGACAGGGCTCTGCCGAGCACCTTGCGAACGGAGAAGCGAGAAATGTTGTTGCTGCTGAGGGGTGAGTGTCCGATCGAGACTGGCTGCGCTGGAGGCTTGGAAGCCTAGTCCACTGAAGGGAAAAGCGCTCGAGGATGCAAATGGAGGCTGAATGGCACTCCGTTGTTGTGCACTCATGCGTCCAGAACTGTCATGCGGACTATCTTGAGGCTCAGGCTCTCCTCCCAACTGCAGGCTCCCACTGGCAGGGGTCTCCTCCTCATCCTCTGCGGCGGACATAGCGCCTAGCACACTTCTTTCTTCTTCTTGCTTTTGTCGCTCGAGCTCCTTAGCCTTCTCCATTCGATAGCGTCTCAGTCCACCATTAGGATCAAACAGTGGTGGGCATGATTCGATTTGTTTCATTTGTTCGGCAGTGTACAACGAGCGGTCGAAAGTGAACTTGAAATTCGCATTCATTACCCTCTTCATCACTTCATCCAGTGGGTTTGGTGGTTCCGGCAGTATTTGGTAGTTCGGTATCCTCGGGGCCTCAGGAAGCGGTTCCGAAGGTTTTTGCGGTTTCTCTGGCTCGACAAACCCTTGTCTGGTCTCTGAGGGTTGGGAATTGACAGTCGCGTTTGTGCCAACGGGACTAGACGCTGCTAGACTTGCAGGCTTGCTTGATATTCTGCTCTCGTTTTGCGAGTTCTTAGCAGCCCAGCTGGCGGACGACGGCAGGGCAGAGCCATCGCCACTATCGCTTCGACTCATTGCCTCGCCATGCGCCACTTTGCTTGTGCCAGATTGCGACGATACAGTAATAGTATGAAGGACTTGTTGAGTAGGCGGCTGAGACTGTTGTTGCTGTACCGGTTTTGAAGAATTTGGTTGCTGCGCAGGTCGTTGTGTGGAGAGTGCATTCATGGAAGAGAGATCTTGACGACTGAAGCTATCATTGTCTTCCCCAGTCTCATGAAGGAAGGTGCAATTTCGATTCCCGCATGTCTCGTTCCGCAGGAACGCAGAACAGTATTTTGTCGTACCATATTGGGCTCTTTGATTTACTAGTCAACAGATTGTGCTCAAACTAAACCATGATTGGACTCACCTCAACGGACGATCTAGGTTCTGTGAGCCGTCAACTGCCGCGATGCATTTCGCAGCATCCTCTTTACTCTCAAAGGTGACATATACTCCTATCGAATTGTTCCCAGTATGTCCTTCCTTTGCTTTGCTGACCACGATCTTTGTAATCTTTCCGTACTGTCCAAAGTATTGGGGCCCTCGTAACGTCCGTAGGAATTCTTCCTCGCTGCTCTTTTGACTCAGTCCAACGACATAGACTAGGTTCTTCTGCACCACTCGTAGGCCGGCAAGATTCTTGCGATTTGAAGTTTCGACTTGTCTCTGCTCGGTTTCCTTCTTCCTGGCCATGGCCTTCTTCCTGGCCTGCAGGGCGATGTCCGCTTTTTGTCTAACGGAATGTCAGTGATGTACAAGGGTATTGACTGCATGTGCCGCGCTTACTCTTCAGGACTGACGATCTTCCATTCGATACTTTGATCGTCGTAGGGTCGTCGGCATGCAGGACACAGGCCATTCATGTGGTTCTTGATGTTATTGTAGCAGAATTGGCACACCTATCCAAGCGAAACAGTCAGTTTGTAGGGCTTATATGGAAACCTTGTCACAATTCTGGTCTTCCAGCTTGATAGGATCATATGCCCACGTACTTGGTAGCTACATGGACATGGCCTGAAATTCTTGTCTGAAAGGTCAAACTCCTCAACACAGAGCGGACTGTGCGCGTATTCGTCAGTTGACTTGTCGCAAGCTAGTCTAAAGTGTGGGAATGGTGGACTCACCATGATTCATCGGAGTCATCTATAAAGGCGTCCTGCTGTACTCGACCTGCCATTCCTACACCCGGAGTAAAATTGGAAGGCGAGGGGTTGGCAGTCCGCAAGGTGGGGGTGAAATGTCAATTTATCATATCAGCATGAAGATGTTCTGGTGGTGATAGTTAGAGGTTGGAAAGGACGACAGCGTAAGGGAGAAAGAAGTAGTGACTGCGAACGACGGGTTGAGGTTGGGGCAAGGTCAATCCCTTGAAATTCACGAGATCATCCCACGCTAAGACAAACCCACACTAGTCCTGATCAGGATTGTCCGCAAGGATCGCATCACCACTTTGCCGTATGCAACTACTGCGGGATACTGTAAGTGTTAAATTTCATGGCGGCGAGATCAGGTACCACAGCTCCTCTGAAGAGGTTGGCAAGGATTGGGACGACCGCGAAAGCTCGATCCTGCCGTCAATTCACCTGTTCAGCGGTTCGGACAAAGGATGTAGCCTCCCAAGAAGAAAGGCCCAATATGCGGCATGCCCAACGACCTCGTGAGTGTTTGGTAATCGTGACTCCGTGACTATCAAGGTTAATCTTCTCCTATAGCTGGTGGAAAGCTGTACGCGCCGGTAGTCAACCCAGCGGATAAGTACCAAGAGAAAGCCGCCAGCCTCCACACCTACGGCCAATACCTCCTCTCCTGCATGCCGAAATACATCCAACAATTTTCTGTCTGGAAGGACGAGCTCACAATCTACATACCTCCATCCGGTGTCATCCCGGTCATGTCTTTCCTCAAATATCATACCGCGGCCGAGTATACAATGGTGGCAGATATAACGGCTGTGGATTACCCTACACGGAGTCAGCGGTTTGAGGTCGTGTACAATCTACTCAGCGTTAGACATAACTCTAGAATAAGAGTCAAGACTTATGCGGACGAAGCTACGCCGGTACCGAGCATCACGTCACTCTATGATGGGGCCAATTGGTACGAGAGGGAGGTGTATGATTTGTTTGGAGTATTCTTCGTTGGACACCCGGATCTACGGAGGATTATGACAGATTACGGATTCGATGGACACCCATTGAGAAAAGACTTTCCGTTGACTGGGTACACCGAGGTCCGGTACGATGAGGAGAAGAAGAGGATTGTAGTTGAGCCATTGGAGTTGACGCAGGCTTTTCGTAACTTTGAAGGAGGAACAGCCGGTACGTGCTTCGTCGGAGATATGCTGCTCTGTGCAATCGAAGGCTAACAGCTCTACAGCTTGGGAACAAGTCGGCCCGGGGAAGGATAGAACGCCAGATGAGGTATGTTCACCTGCTGTTGCCATAGAACGAGATTACTCAGGTGGCTGAAAAATGACCGTGTTCCAGTTCAAGCTACCAACGCCGAAGCCGGAGGAGAAGAAGGAGGAGCCCAAGAAGTGAGCTGGTGGTGCTTGTATATAGATGTAACGCTACTTGCAGATATGAAATCCGGAAGACTTTTCACATCATATTGCTACATCGTCGTGATCGGCCTCATGTTCCAGTTCGAACAGGGGGCTCAATTTGGCACCCTGCCAAAGCATAGGAAAGGCACCAAGGTCGCTTGAAGCTTGCGAGGAACACCCTGCAAACAACCCGTTCGAGCTTCGAACCATAGACGCAGCCGTCTCCATCATTCTTTCGATAGCACGTAACTATCTGACGCGGTATGCCTTGCTGCGCTGATCCACAGTAATCATGCCCCCTTCCAGGTTCAAACCATACATTTTGTCCATCAAAAGCATGAACATTTTCACAAGTAAATCCTACTGAGTAAGTTGTATGGCCTCTTCCACCTGGATTTGGGGCTCGCAGGGGACCTCAAGTCTAATTCTACTCAGCATTCCTTGGCATTCTCATGCCCAATGCAGTTAGACAATTGAAGTCTGCATTCCGAGGGTCGGTCAAAAAAGTAGCCAACATCGGACATGACTGTTTTGACCGACCCTCGTTCCATATGTTGTGTGGGAGACTCGATAATTCAGACTCATACACCTGACTCCAGACCTCCAGAATAAGAATGGTGTCTGCGAGTGGTGCTGCCGATGTCAAGCCTCCAAACCAGACGTTCAGTACGTATTCTCATCCAATTAACCTCGAAAATCTAAATACTTAGTTGTGACATCAATATGGAACCTCACACAATTGTTTCACAGACACCGAGTGCTGTGATCTGATCAGGATCTTCTGACTCAATATGCATGAGCAGGTACAATTCTAGTTTTGGATTTCGGAAGTCAATACAGCCATCTCATCGTCCGACGGCTCCGTGACCTGAACGTTTATGCCGAGCTACTTGCTTGCACCCAGAAAGTAGCAGAGCTTCAATTCAAGCCTATTGGTATAATACTGAGTGGTGGGTATGTTCAGCTTGGCACGCTTAATCTCTTCAACATCCAAGAAGAATGACTGATCCTATATATTGCATAGCCCATCATCCGTATACGATGAGAGTGCTCCTCATGTAGGTAAGGCAAACAATGCGGATACTATTGACAAGACTTGATCCTGACCTATGGTCTAGACCCGGCTGTCTTTGACTTGAATGTACCCCTGCTTTGCATTTGCTACGGCTTACAGGAACTCGCATGGCACCATGGGAAGAGCGTCCTGGCAGGAGACAAAAAGGAGTACGGCCATGCTGATGTGACAATTGAACGCCATGAAGGAAAGTCGGACCACGTCAATCGGCTCTTCAAAGATCTTGGAACCGACTTGAGGTGTTGGATGAGTCACGGTGATAAATTACAGAAGTGTCCTGACCGCTTCTTGACCATTGCTTCCACTAAGAACGCACCTTTCGCTGGGCTTGTACACGAAATCAAGCCCTGGTTTGGCCTGCAGTTTCACCCTGAGGTTTCACATACGCCGAAAGGTACAGAAATCCTCAAGAACTTTGCTGTTGGCATTTGTAAGGCAAAGCAAGACTGGTCAATGGAAGAATTTGTGCCTAAAGAGATAGAGCGAATTCGGGCATTAGTAGGGCCCAAAGGCCAGGTACTAGGTGCAGTGTCTGGCGGAGTGGATTCAACGGTATGTGCTAGAAATACCCTATCCTTTGAACGATGCTGACAGATTGTAGGTAGCCGCGACACTCATGCATACAGCGATCGGGGATAGATTTCATGCTGGTAAGTGAACAGACTTGAACCAAACAGCTCCTTCAATAAGGATCTGCGATGAGTTTGAACGATACAAGCACGGCGGCCCCTTCACTTCTCCTCATACAATTCTTCTGACTGCAGAATGTTTGGTAGTCATGGTCGACAACGGTCTTCTGCGCGAGAATGAAGCTGAAGATGTCCGCAAGACACTAACGGAACATTTCGGAGTAAATTTGACGGTGGTGGATGCCACGGATCGCTTTTTGGCAGACCTTAAAGGAGTCACCGATCCAGAACAGAAGCGAAAAATCATTGGTAAGGTGGATGTCGCCGTCTTTGACGTTGGTGTGATATTCACACGGTGCAGGCAAAGATTTTATCGAGGTGTTCAAGGAGAAAGCCAAGCAAATTGAGGCAGCTGCAAGAGGCTCACCGAAAGAAGGAGATATTGAGTGGCTTTTTCAAGGAACTATCTATCCTGACGTAATTGAGTCAGTCTCGTACAAGGCAAGAAGGCTCCGCAAATCACTATGAAGCATGTGCTAAAGAACATCATATCTCAGGGACCGAGCCATACCATAAAGAGCCATCAGTAAGAATGCACGGAAAACCACACTCTGAGCATATGTAAGCGCTAATGCATGGATCTAGCAACGTAGGGGGCTTGCCAAGTAATCTTTTCTCCATGTCATCAGGGTCACATTTTCGAGCTGACTCTGGTATAGAGGACTTGAAACTGGGCCTGATTGAGCCGTTACGGGAGTGCGTTGTGACAGAACTCTCCTCGTTTCATTACGAGGATCTGGCTAACAAACGATGAAAGATTGTTCAAAGATGAAGTCAGGGCGATGGGTCTGAACCTTGGGATTCCTGAGCATCTGATATGGCGGTATGATCTTTTCCAATGGTCGTGCTACACTAGATAGATCTGATTTCTGATAGGCATCCGTTCCCTGGCCCGGGATTGGTATGTATCTCCTGACTCTCGTCAATGCTTGTTAATGGACATCAAGGCTGACCACATACATTGTAGGCCGTACGAATATTGGGAGAGGTAACACCTCACCTTGCGTCAGTCTGCCAACCCCATCTAACAGCATCAGGTCACACCATCCCAGCTCGCACTCGCCCGCAAAGCAGACGCCATCTTTATGGCCGAGCTTGTTTCCCACAACCTTTACAAAAGCGTAAGCCAAGCCTTCGCAGCTCTACTTCCCGTCCAAGCCGTCGGCGTCATGGGCGACCAAAGGTCAGTGGCTCCATTCTAGGATCTAGTCGACGTTGCTGACCACAACGCACAGGGTATCTGGGCAAATCATTTCTCTCAGGGCTGTTGTCACTACCGATTTCATGACTGCGACGAGAGCCCATTTCGACATTGAGAATCGTGATTTCTTAGACCGTGTTTCCAGCAGGATCACGAATGAGATTGAAGGAATCACGAGGGTGTTGTATGATGGTACGTCGCACATTTCCCGTCAAGACTAAGAGAATTTGACAGATAGGATGTTAGTGACTTCCAAACCACCGTAAGAGCTCTATCTATATCCTGTCAGAGTTCGATCAATAATACTGACTATTGTGCAGCGGAACCATCGAAATGGAATAGGACTCAAGATGGAATTTTCAAAGGTAACGTTGTGTCAGCGCGATATGGCGGCATCCTGCTTCTAGCGAATATCCACAGATTTAAAAGAAGAGGATGCATAAAGCTTTACAGGCCCAGATCTTGAACGGATGCAATCATCCTGGGTAGATGGGAACTTAGCGATGATTCTCATGACAATCTGTTACGTATGTGCGAATATACTGGCCAACGATAATCCCATGACGGGCGGTCAAAGGCCCAATCCAGACACATGCAGCATTTTTTTTATTGGAACTTAAGGACTGACGGAATGTAGGATTGCATAATCCGAAATCAGGAGTGAGTCAGATATTCTAGGCAATATACTTGGCCATCCGGACGCTGGCAATTTTCCACCTTGGGCTGACATTGTCGACTTCTACGACTTGAGGGTAGGGTATTCTTACGAGTGATAGTACTACTCGGGCTAAGGAGATGGGGTTGTTGTGACTGACTTTAGCATGCACCGAGACAGTCAGATTGCATCTGATGAAGACTTTGTTTCGTGTTTGTACCTATTCTACTCGAGGTAGTCCGAAAGTAATGGGAGCCAGTTCAAAGACTTTTGTCATCGGTCTTCCAGTCATCGACCATTCGGGTCGCAGCCCCTTGTCATCCAACTACCATGGGAAATCCTCCCCATCCCAAACCACATAAGTCCCCGACCCCTTTTCCTTTGTAGCGGCATCGATCTAATTGCCATTTAGCATATCTGTCCCACCGACACGAAGCGAAAGTGCGTTTCTTTCCAAAACAGACTTACCTGAGCCACCACACCCGCAACACTATCCTTCGTCGGCACCGGGGCCTCTTTCATTCCAAAGCGCTTGGCACCAGTATTGCCCATGTCCGTTTGGACCAATCTAAGAAACGCACCGAGCATTCAGCATTGGGCAGTCCGCTCCACCGTTACTTGACAGGGTCTGCGGAATGGATAGCTTACCCCGGATCGACGACCAAGCTCACCAGCTCTGGGTGTTCGAAATGGATTTTCCGGACGATCCAATGGAAAATCGCCTTGCTGGAACCATACGCCGTCATAGGGAAGGGACGCTGGTCCATACCTCCTATACTTCCCATCGGGCTTCCGATCCCAACGAACTTGGCCCCCCCACTCTTCTGCAGCAGTGGAAGCGTGGCCTGGAAGAGGTACAATGGACCGAGTCCATTGACGGCGATATGTTCCTTGACGACGGCAGGGTCACAGGTAGCAAGTGGTGCGAAGTCGTTGCAGATACCTGCGTTGGCGATGACGAGGTCGAGGCCGGTGATTCCTTGGTCTTTGATTGAGGCAACGGCGTTCGCGGGGTCTGATTCGGATTTACTGTCGATCTTCACAATGATGAGTTTACTGGAGGAGTGCTTCGGGAGAGAGGAGAGTTTTTGAGATGTGTGGTGTTTGGGATCGCGGACGCCGGCGATGACGGTGGTAGAGGGGCGGGAGAGGTAGGTCTCGACGAGGCCGAGGCCAATGCCTGGAGGTTATTGAGTGGATAGATCTAGGGAAAGGTGAGGGAAGCTTTACCTCTGTTGGCACCGGTGATGAGAACGCTGGTAGGGCTTCCACCAGGCATATTGACGGAGTTGTTCCTGAAAAGCTTGGAGAATGGCTAATGACGAAGGAGAGAGTGTGCTTTCATGTGTTGTTGAGGAAAGGTTGGATTGGGAGAGCAAGGAAAGGGGAGCTTATCAAGCACTCAGGCAAATTCGAGCATTACAAATCCGAAAAATCCAAACGACCCCTCTCGGCAATACCCAGCAGCGAGGCTGCACAAGAGCGGCAACGCAGTTTCAGCCCTCGATCCCATCCACGAAAGGTTACCTTGGGTGGGCAACCATGTTCACGACCGCATACACGTACCCTGCATGTCAGACGCCATCGGCTCGTCCAAAACACCATACGCCCTGAACGCGCGCTTCCTGCATGTCAGATTTCCAACACTCCTGCACCTCTTCTGCACTGCGCCTCAAATATTCCTCCTGCACCTCTCCTGCCTGTCGGATTCCAACTCTCCTGCAGTCCTCTCCTGCAGTCCTCTCCTGCACAACCTACGCCTTAATCACTTCTTCTGCACCTCTGCACACCTACGCCTTAACCTTAGACACGTTCCGAAACCCCTTGCAGCGACGACACCACACCCTGGTTCAAAGCCCAGCTTACAAACCTATACAGAGTACGGTATGCACACGGTAGATCCCAAATAAATCCTGCGTTGCCACATCCGGATAAAGCAAGGATCTTACCTTACATTCCCGCGTCGAATCCTCCACTTCCTAGGTACTTACGGAGTTTTCCGAGTAAGTGTACCCACAAAAATGAAAATCCCACTGGCTCGGACTACCTAGAAGGCTAGAGCTAGCTTCGGGAGAAGCCGAACGGCCGCTAGATCTAGTTCTAGTTCTAATCTAAACCTTGGCTTGCGCGGGACTCATCCCGAACCTACATAGTGCTAGCGTCGCCCCGCAAAGCCATACCATTAATTCTACCTACCCGTGATAACATAATACCCAAAGGTTTCAGCCGATTGACACACTGTGAATTGACATGTGATATTGTCCCGTCTTATGTCCCGTCTCAGGCTTCCGCTCTTGCTCTTGCGTTGCTCTGCCCTGCTCTGTATGCGTGCGTCTTCTCATCTCAATTTCTATAAAGTGAAGCGAAGCGAAGGGGGGAGGGGGGAGTGGATGGATTAGATGGATGGGGATTCTTTGTGGTTGCTGTTTTTGAAAAGGTGAGGAGGAGGTTTGGAAGGGGATGGGATGGATTGGGTTGGGGATGGGATGGGGTTGGGGAACTATACATTGTACGTACACGTATACTACGTACCGTGGTAAAGGATAGTATAGTATGGATTTGCGCAGTCAAACACATTCATGGATTAAAGTGCATAAGTAGTTGATTGTTGCGTTTCATTCCGATTACACGAAAAGAAGGAAGGGTCCATGCCGAGTCTCAGTCTGCCTCCTGACCGATTCCCAGGCTCGTCCTAGTTCGGCCGCTCACGCACGGCACATCCTCCCATCATCGGCCACACTCCAAGCATCGCTCCCCACCGCCGTAGTGGCATAGAACAGATCCCCAGGATCATACTTCGCCTTCACAGCCCTCAATCGCGCATAGTTCGCCCCGTAGAAATCCTCCTTCCACGACGCCAGGCGGAAATCCCCCTTGTTCATATACGTCCCCGGATGCGGCGTCACGGTTGTCAGCTGCGGGATGATCGAGTCCGTCAGCTGGCGTTCGCGCTGTTCCTCGACGGAGCGCGGGAGGGTGAAGTCCCAGGGGGAGGGCACGAGGACGGAGAGGAGTGCGGAGCGCCAGGCGGGGAGGACGGCGTTGGGGGCGATGGGGGTGGTGTTGGTGGGGTTTTGGGAGGTGGAGAGGGCGGTGGCGGCGATGTAGAAGGCGGTGTTTTCGGTGATGTCGCGCATTACCGCTGTGAGGCCGTTGTTGTTGTTTTCTACGACGGAGCGGGGGACTAGACGGCCGCCGAGGAGCTGGGCGGTGGGGTATTCGCCATATGGCGAGGTGCCGAAGTAGTTGGTGACATGGCCTAGGAAGGTCGGTTCGGAGGTTATGTTGTGGGTGTATGTGATGCCGAGTTCTGTCAACTTCTTCGTGAAGGGGTCGAGCATTGCGTTCACCTCTGCAGCGGACTTGCCAGGAGCTGTCAGTGGTGCGATTTGGAAGGCGGCGGGTGTCATGATGTAGATGGCCGTCGCACCGGCGTCGACGATGGCTGGGAGTTGGGTCTGCCAGGCAGCGATCGCCTTCCAGTAGGTGTCTTTGGAAATGCCGTTCGTGGCGAAGGAAAGCGATGCGCCACCCACTACTCCATCTTGATGGGCCCTAACGGTCATGGAAATCACGACTCCATATGTGCCCGGGCCTCCGCCGCTCAAGGCCCAGTACAGATCGGCGTTTTGGGAAGGGGTGGCGATGACGTGGTCGCCAGTTGCTGTCACGACCTCCCACTCGAGGACTTGATCTGCACCAAGTCCATACTGCGAACTCAGTGTAGAATGACCGCCAGCTTGAGTGAAGCCACCTGCAATGCCTACCGATTGGCAACTTCCCCCAACGACGCGCAGACCAGCGGATTGAGCCGCTTGGTAGGCGTTGGCGGCGATTACACCCGCTCCGACTTTGAGTGCAGGGCCGCTATAACAGTCACTCTTGTATTCTGTGATAACCTCAGTGGACTTCAGACCGTGCATCCAAAGACCCAATGCGCCTTTGCCAGTGGATTTGCCAAGGTAGCTTTGAATATATCAGCGTTGTTCATGTGTGCAACCGCAGAAGCAGCTTACTCATGCCCCGTATTCTTTACGACGAGACGAATGTTGTTCTTCTGTGCAAAGTTGACCCCGGCTGCAACGTCTTCCCAGGCACTTGCTTTGATTGAGTAGGAAACATAGTTGCCAAGCAAGCACGGTGATGTCTGTGGTGTAAATGGATCACAGCTGCCATTTTGCTGCCATGGATTCATGATGGAGGATGGAGACTCTTCGCTAACCATCGAATTAGATGGTCCACGAGAAATGTGACGACTTACTGAAGATTTGGGAATGTCCATAGGTTCTTGATATTCAAGCATTCAGCGCTACTATACATAGGGTCATGGCATGGAGCAGCCAGAGGCACGGTAGCGACAAGTCGACCTTCCACAGTACCGTTCAAACGAGACCAGTCTTGTGCTGAAGGCCAACAACTATCGCCAGGGAGGCACCTGCAGGGGGCTCGAGGAGATACAGCAACCTGGGAGACTGAAAGAAAGGCAAAAGCAAGTGTAGCTGCGAGCAAGTTTGAGATAGTGGCCATTGCTGCGGGAATGTAAGGCAGTGGTGAGCCCAACAACGAGCAGACCATGACCCATCTATATACCTGCTGATTCCGCAACCATCACTTTCACCTCATCTCCTCGGTCGATCATTGTGGGCTGTCTTACGGCGCAGAAGATTCTCGGGGAATTGGGCGAGCGAGTCCCAGCCTTACTAGATCCTGATGATAGCTTCAGACAGATCCAGCCCCTGACAATGAGTAAGACGGGTGCCACCATTGTCAGTCTAGGGAGCAACGAAGGCGGCGATGGAGGGCAAATTTAGGCAACGAAGGCCGTTGGGCATCCTGTTTCTCACACATTGAGAGATTAGTGCGGCGTATGGCGATACGAAAGCGTGAGACGGACTCCTTGTTGGCTGAACTTATTCCTCCCTAGTAGCCTTGGAGAGGGTCATGCACCATTGATGGACCATTGCAACGGAATCCCTTGTGCGGGATCAGATTTAGGGTCCAACTGTTGACGACAATTGGAGCGAATATGGTATAGCTCGAGCAGCCGCAAGGGGATAGCCAATGTCCGAGGATCCCTTTGGGGCCATCAGTCGTGGTGTCAGATTTCTCGGATACAGGATGGGTGGGGTGGCATGAAGTGGACAACGAACAAGAAAGCACGGCAAAGTTTGAAGGAAGATATACACAGCATACATACAACATATAGATATCGTTGTTACCGATTAAATTCATGCATGCAAATATGGGTGCAGTGCTGGGTCCAGGGGCAAATGCATTTCCAGTAATCCATACCTTAGGTACTTTACCTTACTGTACAGAGGTCTTTGGAGCTAAGGTGAGCTGCAGATCAGCGAACGAGGAAGGCCAGAAAGAACCGAACGCGGGTCGGTAAAAAAAAGACGTGTCCCATGTTAGCCGCAATTTTGTAGAGATCGGACACGACTTGTTATTACCGACCCAGCGGGTATCTCCGTGCCAAGCACGGAGAGTCCCGCTGATTTCTGAATTAGACTGAAAGCTGGAAATGCGGCTAGTAATGTACGCCAATACGGCTAAGCATAGAATAGCGTATAAGCGTAAAGTATTATTCACGCAGCTCATGTTACAACCTGCTAGGAGCAGGCAACGAAGTGCCAAACTCTCGGACCAACCTTGACCCCTTCGTCCACAATTTGCGATGCATCCGCAATGCAGGGAATGTAACCCACCCAATACTATTGTTAAGTGCATTGAATGGTAAATTAACAGACATAGTAGTACGTGTCAGGAACGATGTATGTGCCAGGCATGCGAAACCTACCAATCGTAAGCCTCAGTTCGGACAGGATACATTTGGTGGAGTCTGTAGAGCAGTTACTCTACAGAACAATCGGAAAACTTCTATGTCAAGTTTACAAGAACTCATGGGGGATTTGTGGAGACTGCTACTCGCTTCCTATTTCTTGACAGACCACAACAAATACCTTATTGGTCGATGTCACTCTAGCCGGCTTATATCTCATCTCTCATGGATCCGCCAACCCGTTTCAAGGACAAGGAGCAAACCTCCCTGGGTCAAGCGGATAGACCTTACACTCGATCAGAAGATTATGTAATGGAGTCAGTGCCCAACGAAGACAAGGAGCCCGTTCTAGCCACTGTCCCTCTAGAATGTGAGGACCCTCCTCGATATCTCCATGGCTTTGATCTCGCAGTCGTTATGTTGGCACTTCTCCTGAGCATGTTTCTTGTATGAGAAACTTCAATCCCAGTCTCAGCTTACAATGTTGACCTAACGTTACCTTTACCTCCAAGGTTGCACTGGATATGGTGAGTTTTCAGTGCAACAGCTCGTTACTACCCTCGAGCGATAACCGGGCTGGGAGGAGCCGGCGTTCTAGGTGGTGTTTATGTCATAGTGGCCTACATTGTTTCTCCTCTGAAACAAGCCGCTTATCTTGGTCTCACCGGAGCAGTCTTTAGTATCGCAAGCGTTGCCGGACCGCTCCTCGGGGGTGTCCTGACCGACAGGCTGAGTTGGCGGTGGTCCGTTTCACTATCCCTCAATCCGAATTACCTTCTCACTAACACTTTCCACGCAGTTTCTATATCAATCTCCCAATCGGCGGAGTCGCTCTGGGAATCTTTCTGGTCTTCTTTCGTACTCCGTCGTTTGCTAAGCCTGTCCAGCCAACTTACTCGGAGATATTCCAACAGATGGATCTTCTAGGGACCATTCATCGGCTACCTGCTTGCCGTGCAATGGGGCGGCGTGACCAAGCCATGGAGCTCTCCAAGCGTCGTAGGTTGCCTGATAGGGTGGATTCTATTGACCGTCGTCTTCCTCGTAATCCAGGATTTCCAAAAACGATCGAACACTATTCGTGGGTCGGATTCTCAAGCAGCGGAACGTGGCAGCCCTATCTGCTTTTATCCTCTTGTACGCCTTCCCTCGTATTCATTTATTCTTCTCGAAAGCTGATATTTTCGAGTCAGGGTTTTTATGTGGGCGTTTTGCGTTGCTTTTGGGTAGATATTGTTAAATATATAATAATTTAGGTGGCTCCAACTGTATACTTTTAGAGTTGCCTAGGTTGTTGGAAAGATATTAGCAGGGAGTGAGAACTTACACTCGTGCACAATGGCGTTCGTTTAAAGGAGTCTTGAGTATTCCGGAACGGTTAGTGGTTTACCGTTTGGATCTGGCATTGCTTTGACCAGCTCTTCGTGGAGGCGTTTGTGGATACCTTGGTTGCTGATAATGCCGTAGCTGGCCGTGACCAAGGCATTTTTGATGGTGTCGACTCCGCCACCGGTGATACTCAGAGCTTCATGCTTAAGGCGATCTAATGAGGGTTTTTTGCGTGGAAGCTCGCCTCGCCACGACGGCGGGCATGGAGGGCGTGGTCCGTTGTATCGAATGATGCAGTTGGGGTGCCGAACCGGTATTTCAGGTGATCGATCTTTGAGTATCGCGACTTGGAGGAATATAAAACGTCGTAAAAGTCGGGATCCGCAAAGTGGACCTCCCATGGATTGATTCGAATGATCGGGCCTTGCATGATGCCCGATTAGCTGGTGGATATGGAGTCTTCAGAGCATCTCACACACCGTACTGCTGATGCCACTCCTCAATATCGATAATGAGAGTTCCTCCCTTATATACATCGTGTTACGTCGCGTACCAGCCGGTCGCGGGGGAGAATTTCGAGCCCGGAATTCTTGCAACGCGGCTTAGGAACAGACGATACACGATGAGACCAATTAGATACAGAGAAAGGGCGATAACCACAATGCCTGATTGGACGTATACTTTGGGAACACTGGTGGGTTCTTTGAGTCTGTCCACGATAATCTACAACGCTTGGTGTTTACATTTTTAGGGTAGAGGACACAAGGGTCTTGAAAAATGATCAACATTTATCGCAACTCTCGTAAAACATGGGGACATCCACATACCCTGTTTTCCATCGCTCATAGTAACGAAAGATCTTCAAGGTAAGATTTTGGGCTCACCAGGTGCCAAGGTGTATGCTTGATCCAGGCCTGCACAAGCGTTGCATTTGGCTGTAGAACAGTAAGCGCTTAGAATATGCAGGGAAAAAAAAGACACAAGCTCCACCATCGAACCAGCGCCAATAGGAATCGAACTCATTCTCTTATGAGATTTACCGCGAACACAGGGTCAGCAAGGCTATACAGTAGAGTTCAGTACGCCAGGAATTAGCGCTAATCTTCACGACAGGCATCAGCAAGACAGAATCCCGAACGATCAGAACATCTTAACAAAGCTAACAGGAACATGGTGACACGTTCTCCGACGGTAGGATTCCCACGCCAGCATTTCAAACCGACGTCCTGTGTAAGGAGCGAGTAGGACGAGTAAGATAAACTATGGAGTTACAGTACGAACGAAACAGCCATCTTGCAGAGCTCTGGGCTTCTCGATAATGATCATTGCATGTCTGTAAACTAGTTGCAAAGAAAAGCTTAGGCTTCGAGTGCGTTCTCTATGTTCATTTGAGGTCCTTCTACAGACACGTCTTTTTTGATTCGACGATTGCTTGCCCGTGCGAAGAGAAGGGTTCTCAATCTTCCACCATGCCTTTGCGCGTTCTATGCCTCCATGGCATGGGTGTCAATGCTACGATCTTTGCGTCTCAGACCGGTTTGCTTGATGGAATTCTCCTGTACAGAGAGTTATATACTGACCAGTACGACAGCTAACTTTAGAGCCCTTCTACCACTGGATTACGAATGGATCTTCGTCGATGGCCCAGCCGAGTGCGATGCTGCTCCTGGTGTTGCGGCTTTTTATCCGCCACCATATCGCTGCTGGTATACGACTCCTACCACGGCAAAAATGGACTTGGCTCAACAATGCGTGTCCTCCATTATCCAAGAAGTGGGCCCCTTTGACGCTGTGATGGGCTTCAGTCAGGTTGATAGCTCCGTGGCCGTCCTCTTTCTAAGGCTGACAGGGTATCACAGGGTGCAGCACTGGCAGCCTCGATGATATTACGCCATCAAATTCAAAATCCTTCCAAGTCACCTCTTTTCCACATGGCGATCTTCATCTGCTCGCCTATGCCATTCTCCCAAGACTTGGACGATGGCATCGATGCGCGAAGATACTTTGGTTTGACAGGTATACAACGACCGAGCAGGCCTGGTTGCCCCACGAATGTGCCCGAGTACCTGATGACGGATCCTGCCTATCTGAAGGGCGAAGACGAAATCGATAGTAGCAGCAGCGACGATGATAACCAGCCAGCCATCCTAGTCTCTCCTAGGATTCACTATCAAATGTACCATTCCAGTGTAGACAACGCACGGATCAATATTTCAACGGTACATGTGTATGGACGGCGAGACAAGTGGCGGCTTCATAGCAAGGACTTGGTGAAGCTGTGTACAAAGGATCTCGCTACCGTGTTCGAACATGATGGCGGACACGAGATTCCAAGTTCGGCCGGCGAAGAAATCTGTGATGCGATCGAGATCGCAGTCGCAACAGTCCGGCATTGATGACGAGAATTGGAATGTATCAGGCAATTTTGAAGGGACGGGCGTTGATATCTAGCTATCGTTGCAACATATAATATTTGTCGAAAGGGACATTTCATCATCGGGGCACAATTTGATGACGGGCAGATGGATTAGGATTAGGAATAGGATTAGAATTAGTATTTAGAGGTGCAAATTGCTTCCACTCTTCCATATATTCCATATGTTGTTCAGTGAACCCCTTCAATGGCATGACAATCAGAAGACGATAAAGAGACATTCCGCGTCTTCTCGATTTCTCAGTTTACAGCACTCTCCAGTCAAGACCCATCATCGATGATACGAAACGACTACCAAGTATACCAGACCAGCGAGCGTATTGTCACTTTACCGTATATATTACGATACGCTATCAAAGATCGCCAAGATAATATTCTAGATGTAAAGTAAGTACTTACTGAGGTAAAGTAGCTACTTTATTGGCAGGATTCTGTGCGCGGTAAAATTCATACGCGACAAATTCCATAAGAGCATGGGTTCGATTCCTATTGGCGCCAGTTCAATGGTGGAGCTTGTGTCTTTCTTCGGGCAGGATTCAAGGAGGAGCCCAATCCCTTCCCCTAGCTGCACCTATTCTACTGATACATCTGGGACTTTCCGGCACTCCGGCTGCTGCAGGGGGCTTCCTTTAGATCATGCATGGGCTAGTAGCAGCGGAATATACAACATACGCACTGATTGTGCTTTGAAATGCGAGCCGACCTCGGTGGCGGCATCTTGATCCCTACCGTTCACCATGATGCCTGGCTTGTTGGTCTGACAGGCATCGATAAGGCCTTACTTCTATCTTCCCTGTCATCCTGCGTCTAGAATACACCGCTTCCTGGAAGTTGGAAACTGCGACGCGTGGAGATAACAATGGCACCCCTTCGCCTATTTCAAAGGTAAAAGCGAGGTAGAGAGGACCTGTGTGGCAATTGTCAGGCATCAAATCTATAGGGTCAAATCGATTTCCTTCCTTCTTTCCCATTTGGCATCCGCTTTCGAGAGGTTCTTGTCTTCTTAGATGAAAGATTGTACTTCTCTATTTCCGCTAAAGACATTCTTGACTCCAAGGACTATGGCAGTAATGACAGTGGGCGATTCGTTTTTACCCTCTCAACGCTTCACCATTCTTGCAACGCTTGCAGTCAGCGGATGCTTCCTGTACCTGCTGGGTATGGCAATCTACCGTCTCTATCTACACCCTTTGGCCAAATTCCCTGGACCTAAGTTGGCGGCATTGACGCAATGGGTTGAAACGTATTACGAGCTCAGAAACCCCGGTGGCCAATTCATCTGGGCGTATCAGAAATGGCATGAGCAATATGGTTCGTTCCTGGTGATCGTTGGAGAGTTTCATTGACGTATCCAAGGTCCCATCATCCGTATCAATCCTACCGAGCTCCACATCCAGGATTCTGAGTTTTACGAAACATTGTACTCCGGCACTCGACCTGCAGACAAGCTACAGCGCCTTGAGCATCGATTCAACAACCCGACATCAGCATTCGCCACGGCCAAGCACCATACACATCGCAATCGCCGAGCGGCCTTGAACCCGTTCTTTTCAAAGCGGAAGATTGCATCCCATAGCCCTGTAATCCAGCAACATATGAATCGACTCTGCGAGCGCCTTACGAAACAATATCTGGACACAGACCAGGTGCTCAAATTAGAAGATATGTGGGGATGTTGGACCTCGGACATCGTTGTCGACTACTGCTTCGAGCGAGACTATCACTTCGCCGAGCAGCCTCGTTTCCGAGCTTCCTTCGCCGACGCAATGGTAGACCTCTTGGATCCTGTTCATTTCGTCACCCAATTTCCTTGGGCGATCAAGCTCGTGAATCTCCTCCCTGAGCAAGTCATCTTGTTTTTGCAGCCAGGCATGGCAAGCGTCATCAAATTCAACAAGGAAATGGCTGACCAGATCGTGGACATCAAACGAGGGGCAAAAGCCAAGGTTACAGAAAGGCCGCACGACACAGTCTTCAGCGCCCTCTTGGAATCCTCACTGCCACCGGAGGAGCTCTCCGTAACCCGGCTCCAACACGAAGCCATCAGCGTCACTGGTGCAGGCATTGAGACATCAATACGTGCCTTATCTCTAGCAAGTTTCCACATACTCGCCAATCCAGCAGTCTTGCAACGCCTCCGCGAAGAACTCATCACCGCCATTCCAACGCCCGAGGATCCACCATCTTTGGATGAGCTTGGGAAATTGCCATATCTCAGTGCCTGTATCGAAGAAGGTAGCCGATTACCCCCTTTCAGCCCTTTCTTCTTCCTCTCTCCATCAACAAAAAAGAAAAGTAACAACTGACCAACAACAACCCCAGCTCTCCGTCTCTCCTACGGTACCTCCCAACGCCTCCCCCGCACATGCCCCGACATCGCCATCCCCTACGAAAACTGGACCATCCCCCCCGGGGCCATCGTCTCCATGGACGACTACGCCGTCTCCCACGACCCCGCCATCTTTCCCTCCCACACAACCTACAACCCGTCGCGCTGGCTCAACGACCCCAAGGCCCCCTCCGGCAAGCAACTCTCCCGATACATGGTCTCCTTTGGCCGCGGCACCCGCTCTTGCGTCGGGATGCAAATGGCGTATGCGGAGTTGTACATTGGACTATCGACGTTGTTCCGTCGATTTGAGCTTGAGCTCTTTGAGACGGATCGGACGGCGGTGGATCTGTTTATGGATAATTTTGCGCCGAGGCCGAGGCCGGGGACTAAGGGGGTAAGAGTGAAGGTTAAGGGGGCGATTTGAAGGGGGATTCCGGTCAGTGAGATAGATTGCGTTGTGTAGGTGGAATTTCTAGTGATTGGTGAGAGGGGGTACTGATTGGTAGTGGTAAAATCGTGACTTTGATCATAAGGTGATTGACTTATATCGAGCGAGAAAACAAGGACATAGTTGAGCGACATGTCCTTTCTCCAAATCTATTCTTTGATATTCTCAACAGGGGTATGAAATTAAGTATTCGGAAAAGTGTGAACATTGGGGTGCTAGTGACGCGAGTGCAATGTTCAAGCATGAGTGGGGAGACGTATTAGGAGTGGGGTGATGAGCGCAAGACAGAAGAATGTTTGTCATACGACAAAGATCCACAAAGTCGAGTTGGGGACTGAGATGGAATTTCAACTAAGAATAACAGACATCTAATTCGTCTATAAACCTCGCTCGTATGAAGGCGATTCTTCAGCGAGCCTACTATGTGGCTACAACATCCTTCCCCAAGGAGATTTCGCTCAAATGCCACTCGACTTCTTCTCCAGCATCTCAAACACAAACTCCGCCTGCATCTTGGCCAACGCGGGAAAATCATCACCGCTCAACACGTTCAAATGGCCTTTTCCCGGCGCAACATGGACTTTCTTCGGCTCTGGGAAGGTCTCGAAAAGAGCCAACTGCTCCTCGGGCGGGCTAATCATATCCTTCTCGGGCACCACCATCAGTACCGGCGTCGGATCCATATACTTCATAATCCCATGCGGCTGCCACATGACGATATTGTAATAGCTCTGCAACGTCGTTCGATTCTCGTGTCGCGGCGCACCTCTACTCTTCGCATTGACCATGTAATCGAACTCCTCCTTGTCGGCACCGATGCCCATGCCGGCGGGATTTTCGCCTTTCTCCGTGAGCACGGGGAGGAAAGTGGGCGCGTTGCCCGCGGCCTGCGATTCGCGATCCTGCATACTTTTCGCGAGCACGCGGGGGAATTTGTCGGGGGTGAGCTCGAAGTTGAGCAAGGGGCAGATGGCGACGCAGCACTGGGCGCGCTTGTCGAGGGCGGCGGCGCAGAGGGCGATGGTGGCGGCGAAGGACATGCCCCAGAAGGCGATGGCGTGGGGGTCGACGATGGGGAGGGTGCGGAGGTAGGTGAGGGCGTCGGAGTAGTCCGAGGCTTGCTTGATGGGGTTGATGTCGTTGCGCGGGGTGCCGTCGCTGAGGCCGAGGCTGCGGGGGTCGTAGATGAGGGCGGTGATGTTGGCAAGCTGGTATTGCTCGGCGACTTCGGGGACGAACATTTCTTTGACGCAGTTGAACTACATGCTGTCCGTGAGCCGCCGATCTTTGCCATTACAGCAATTTTTGGGGGGTGGTGATGGTAATTCAGAATGCTCTAGATGAAGGGAGAAGGGGTTGTGCGAGACGAGAATCGAAGTAGACCACATCATGTTTGTGGGAAAGAGGGTTTTGTTTTGGCTTGGCCACGGCGAGAGGAAAGATCTCGACCGCAAAAGGGGTTCACAACTTACACCTGGGGTAATGATAATCGCTGGACCACGTGATCGGGCTGGATACAACCATCCACGTATCGTCAGTCCATCCAACGTCTTGAATTCGACGTCTTGGTGATGAGTGGCCATGCTTATCACCTGGTAGGAAGGCTTTCGAGTAATGGAGCCAGGGAGGGCTGACCACGGATCAACTGTGATAATTGGAGATCAGATGTTGTTGAGTGGAGCACATATTATTTCACAGCGAGTTCCCTTAGCACTAGATATCAACGGTCTCTCAAACCTTGGTAGCTCTCTTAGTTCAATTCGGGCTCCAGAGTCAGATATTGTGCCCAGTCTGCAGAGCAGAGGGGAGAAGGATAAATTTGCTGACGAAATCACAAACTAAGTATGCAAGACCAAGGATTCAACGCCTTTGAGTCTCATCGGACACTCCGATCCGAGGAAAACTCTGTCCGGACCTGACTGCGTGTCCTAGTATGAGGCTGCTGTCTGGGGTGTAGTTGCTGCCTGCTCGCTTGTATGCTCGCTGACATGCTATCGGGCGAGCTGACGCGGATGACCCTGACTTCGCCGTATGAGTGCTTACAGTTTCCCACTTGCGTCTACGGCGTAGGTGGAGCATAATTCCTTGAGAAGAGGATTCGCCTACTCTGCTCTCTAGTTGCAGTATTTAGCGTATGTCGTCGTAGCCGTATGGTGTTCTTTTCCACTTATCGCCATTATTCCTTTTTCTGATAGATCTGCATATTAAAACTTATATGCACGGGAATAGCCGCTCGACGCTACACTTCGTGACTGCGCCCTCTGATTTGGCATATTCGTACCTGATCGGTAATAGAGGTGGACCAACCAACGCGCAGATAAGACGTGGGCTTAGGAGTTAAGTATCAAGCCGGAAGACCGAAAGGATCCCCAGGCTTCTGCGTCCGATTGGCAGTTACACAGTACAGACTCAGCTGAAAAGTCATCTTTTAGTCTCAGGATTCTTACAACAGTCTCACACTGATAGTGACCCAAGCTCTGTAAGTGGGGCTCGCATTTGGATATTCGGACGATCCCCACTGGAAGGCGTAGATGGTGTCGGCCTGGGGCGTGTCCCTTCCAGCGGCCTAGACCGGGTGTCGTAAGACGGATATCTTGTAACTTAGCTTATAGTCAATAATTGATGGATACTAACGGTATATATGGGATACCAGGAACATGTAAAAGACGAAAGATCACAAACCACGTTCAGTCACTCGATATGACGACCTTCACTGACTTAGGACCTGCTGGACTTCGGTCCTCGGTCGTGGAAACCTCGATCCGTGCCGTAAAACAACAATATGTGCAAGAGCCTGTAGCTGTCGTTGGGATGGCTTGTCGTTTGCCAGGCGACAGCAACTCTCCTGCCGCACTTTGGGATTTCCTTGAGCGAGGCGGCAGTGCGGACAACGAGGCTCCCGAAAGTCGCTTCAATCTCAAAACCCACCACGATGGATCCAAGAAGCCAAAGACAATGAGATCCCCAGGCGGGATGTTTCTCGAAAACATCAACCCTCGAGTCTTCGATGCACAGTTCTTTGGCATTTCGCGAACCGATGCAATCGCCATGGATCCCCAGCAACGGCAATTGCTGGAAGTCGTATATGAATGTATTGAGAATGCTGGCCTACGCATGGATGACTTGGATGGATCTCCTTTCGGGTGTTTTGTGGGCTCGTACGCCGTCGGTCTGTAGGCTCCCAAGATTCCTTGCTTGTTTCGATCGCTAACATCCCGCGTACCCAGACTACGCCGACATGCAAGCTCGGGACCCAGACGATCGAGCGCCATCAATCACTGTGGGGGTCGGACGTGCGATTCTCAGCAATAGAATCAGCCACTTCCTCAATATCAAAGGACCAAGCATGACGATTGACACAGCTTGCTCTGGCAGTCTTGTTTCGGTTGACGTCGCTTGCCGGTACCTCCAAAGTGGTGAGATAAACGGAGCTATTGTCGCTGCAGCCAATTTGTATCTTAGGTAGGTCCATGGCTGGGCAATCCGTATGAAGGACACATTGCTAACCTGTCTTGAGTCCCGAGCACAACATGGATGGTAAGCTGAGGTGTTTACTTTAAGTATTTACTTTAAGTATTCTCTTGTTACCCCGCCAAGTCACGTGCCTCGGAGAAGTTAGCTAACCCGATTGGCACTAGGCGGAGCAATGAAAGGCGCGTCGTCTCTTTCAGGTCGATGCCATACTTTCGACATCAAGGCCGATGGGTACATCAAGGCTGAAGGTGTCAACGCCGTAGTCCTCAAGCGCCTCAGCGATGCTATTCGCGACAAAGATCCTATCCGTGCAGTCATCCGGGGCTCAGCAACCAACAGCGATGGCAGAACCCCGGGCATCGCCAGTCCCAGCTCAGAAGCCCAAGCAACCGCCATCCGTGCGGCCTATGCAAACGCAGGTATTGCTGATCTCAGTGGCACAAGCTATCTTGAATGCCATGGCACTGGTACCCAGGTACATCTGCATCACCTCAGACCTCTTGCTGCAGAAGTGCAAACTAATACTTAATCTAGGCTGGAGATCCCACGGAAGTCGGTGGAGTCGCATCTGTTTTCGGAGCCAGTCGTACTTTCGATGATCCTCTCATAATCGGCTCGGTGAGCAATATTGAGACATCTCCCGTTGACGTCTGCAAGTCTGATGATTAAACAGATTAAGAGCAACATTGGGCATTCAGAGCCAGCTGCAGGCATTTCAGGTCTTGTCAAGACCATCCTCTCCATCGAAAAGGGCATCATTCCTGGAACCCCAACATTCATAACTCCCAATCCGAAAAGTGAGTGCATGGCCAATACCCTCGTTTTAGCCGATCATGCTAATGCTATTTCAAGTCGACTTCCAGAGTCTCAAAGTCTGTGCTTCTCGCACTGCGCTGCCGTGGCCGAAGGTCGAAGTGCGAAGAGCAAGTGTAAACTCATTCGGTTATGGAGGATCCAACGCTCACGTGGTTGTGGAAGAACCGAAAATCCTGGTCGGAGATGCAAAAACGGCTTTTGTATCTTCAATATCCCAAGAGAACGACGATCTCTTTGGCAACGATGAACCCCAGTCTACTCGTCCATTCACATTAGTCTTCTCGGCCAATGATGAAAACTCTCTTCAAGCGTACTGCAAGAAGATGCGCCAGCACTTGATGAATCCGAGTGTGAAGGTTACTCTGCCCGATCTAGCATACACACTCGCGGAACGAAGGACGCACCACTATAATCGCGGCTACGTTGTGACTCGGAGTACTGCGCTCGACGAGCCTGCATTCGTATTCCAGAAGAAGAGCACCGAGACCCCTAAGATTGCCTTCGTTTTCACAGGCCAGGGAGCTCAATGGTCTCGAATGGGCAAAAGCCTTGTAGAGAACTTTCCCGTTGCTTCGTTATTACTCAAGCATCTTGATGACGTGTTGCAAAGCACTCCCAATCCACCACCATGGTCGCTCTTAAAGGAGCTGGTTGAGCCTAGGAGTCCTGAGCTACTTCGATCACCTGAATTCTCGCAGCCGCTGGTGACAGCACTTCAATTGGTCCTCATGGCCATCCTTGAGGACTGGGGAGTCACTCCACAGGCTGTGGTTGGCCATTCATCTGGAGAGCTGGCAGCTGCTTGTGCTGCCGGCTACCTGTCCAAGGAAGACGCATTGAAGGCCGCCTTCTACCGTGGCCAGGCTGCCAAATACTGCAAGGTTGATCCAACACCGGTCGGTATGTTGGCCGTTGGTCTTGGCCCTGAGCAGGTTATGACATATCTACACGGCTTAATGGACACTGTTCAGATTGCATGCTTCAACAGTCCTAACAGTGTCACTCTATCAGGCAGTCTTTCCTCATTGGATGGTGTTAAAGAACGTCTGGTAGAAGACGGTCACTTCGCCCGACTACTGCAGGTGAATCTTGCGTACCATTCACGTTATATGAAAAAAATCGGCGATGATTACAAAGCATTACTTGAAGCGGATTTTGAGAACCTTGCTACAAAGCGAGGGAATGTAAAAATGTTCTCATCAGAATTTGGCCATGAAATGGAAGGGTTAACCGATGCCCGCTACTGGAAGACAAACATGGTTTCTCCGGTCAAGTTCGATCAAGCTACTCAAGCAATGATATCTGGCAAAGAAAGCGCCAACTTCCTCATTGAGATTGGTCCAACTAACGCCCTTGCTGGTCCTGTCAAGCAGATTTTGACGAAGCTAGGGTCGCAAGGGGCCAACGTCCAGTATTGCACGGCATTGAGTAGAGGACAAGATTCCATCAAATCAACGTACGATGTTGCCGGACGCTTATTTGCCTCCGGCGGTGTCATCAATCTTGCAAAGGTTAACACGGACATAGTAGGAGCCCAAGAAGTCACCCCATCGGTTATCGTCGATCTTCCAAACTATTCTTGGAACCGTTCAAGCGAGTACTGGTACGAAAGCGAAGCGAGTAACGATTGGCGTAACCGAATGTTTCCCCATCATGATCTCCTTGGATCTAAGATTTTGGCCACTTCCTGGCATACTCCGGCTTGGAAGAAAACCTTGAGAGTCATCGACCTGGCGTGGCTCAAGGACCACAAGGTGAGTTACCCGTGCTCCGATGATGGGCACAGTCATGCATTTTAACACGTAAACAGATGGGTCCTGAAATCGTCTTCCCAGCCGCTGGTTTCATGGCAATGGCAGTTGAGGCAATCTATCAAAGCAATGAAGCCCTCACCCGACTCGAAAGCAAAACCCCTATTGAGCATCCTCGGTATAGGCTCCGCAATGTGACCTTTGACAAAGCATTGGTGTTGGAAGAAGGTGAACAACATAAGATCATGCTTACTCTTACCCCCGTTCCTGGAGGTAAAAGTGACTGGCATGAGTTTTTGGTCTCCTCCTTGATCGATGGTGCGTGGAAAGAGAACAGCCGTGGTCTGATTCGCGTGGAGGGAAGCGTTGAGTCGAAAGCATCTGAAGCCACCTTGAGGCCTCTTACCCACACCACTCCAGGGCAAATGTGGTATAAAGCTATGAACGATGCAGGCTACAATTTCGGTCCGTTGTTCCAGAAACAGCTCGAGGTCGAATCGACATCTGGAAAGCGACACAGTAGATCCCTTGTATCCTTTACAGAGCCTGAGTCGGAGTACCCGCAATCGCGGTATCCTGTCCATCCGGTATGCATTGACGGCTGTCTGCAAACTTCGGCTCCGTCACTGTGGATGGGCAATAGGAGCGGCGTCAGTGCTGTCCTGGTACCTGCAATTATTGACGAAGTCATCATCAGCTCCAGGAAGCATCCTGAGATTGCCATCGCTGACACGACTTCAACGTATGTTGGTTTAGGACGTCGTGAAGAGGCCAAAAGCTACATGTCCAATGCCTCCGTGTATGATCCAGGCAACGGCTCGTTGTTGTTTCGCGTATTAGGTCTCCGCTACCATAGACTTGACACTCAAGAAGATCCGTATGCAGCACACAATTATAGCCAGGTGACATGGAAGCCGGACATCACATTCTTGTCTCAAGAAGCACTTCACGATATAGCCAAGAAGGTTTACAAATCCAGTGCACGCTCCGACCAAGACCATGCTTGGGATATAACTAATGAGCTTATCGACCTGGTGGCGCATAAGACCCCGAATGTGAAAGTGATGGAAGTAAACATGATGCGTGATGACTCGACAAGCGCCTGGCTGGATGGGAACATCTCCGACAAGTCGACAAGAGCAGCCTGCGTTCAATACCATTATACTTCAGTCGACGCAAATGCTTTGATTACTGCTCAAACAGAGTATGAAGGCAAAGGGAACACCGAGTTCAGCTTGCTCGACATTAGCAAGCCAGCAGCTGACCTACCACTGGCCGAGAATGGCTTTGGTCTCATCATTATTCGACTGCATGTGCTAGAATCCGACGTTATGCCGACCATAGTCCAAAATGCCAAGGCTCTGCTGTCCGACGGTGGCCAGATTTTGTTGGTCGAGCACAATACATCCGGCGATGACTTTGTTGCGGTAGAATCTGAGGCGCAGGTCTGCAACATGGTGAAAATCCCGGCGACCGTCCTTGAGGCCAACGGGTTTCGCAACATACGCCATGTGCCGTGTGCACAGTCGAACGTACTACGTTCGGTCGCAATAGCCACTGCCGAATCAAGCACTGTCCAGATGACTACGAGTAACCAGATCAATTTAGTTCGATTTTCAAGCTTGACTGCTGTCACCCAAGATATCGAAGACGGCCTGAAGCGCATTGGCTGGGATGTTGCAGAGCATAAAGCGCTATTCGAGTCCCTTGAGCCTAAAAGCACCGTACTGGTCATGGATGAACTGTCTTCCGCCCTCTTGCCAACATTACGTGAGGAACAATGGGAGGGAATCAAAGCCCTCACTCAAGGTGGAAGTAGGATCCTCTGGGTTACGAAAGGCTCGCAGCTTGACGTCACCGAACCAGGTAGAGCTATGGCTCATGGACTCTTCAGAACGGTTCGAGCAGAAGACCCAAGCGTCAGTGTGACGACTCTAGACGTGGAGAGCGCTTCGGGTAGTAAGACCCTTGGGGCCATTGACAGCGTACTAAGATCTTTGAAACAGCCACGCCCCAGAAAACATGTGGAGAACGAATATGTTGAAAGGGATGGTGTCACATCAATATGCAGGATCCTCCCTAACCATGCTCTTAACCATGCAGAAAAAGAAGATCGACAGGGTGCTGATCTTCAGATCAAAGACTTGCATGCAGCGAAAACATGCATCAGACTCCAATGCGAACGGCTGGGGACCATTGATAGCCTATGCTATTCAGAAGTCGACTCGGCCGAAATACTACTGCCGGATGGTTGTGTGGAAGTAGAGATCGCTGCGGCAGGCTTGAATTTCAAGGACATTGCAATCACTATGGGCATCATCCCGGAAAATCAGCATCTTCTCGGTCTTGAAGGAGCTGGCGTCATCAAGAGAGTTGGGAAATCAGCTTCGCAGTTTACTGTCGGGCAACGAGCCCTTGTATTCGAAAAAGGAACGTTTGGCAATAGGATCATTGCCACCACAGAACGTACCTATGGGATCCCAGATGACATGACCTTTGAGGTGAGGAGCTATGAGATAGAGAGATTGTCGTGATGCTGATATACTCGCAGGAGGCATCAACATTGCCCAGTGTCTATTTGACAGCCATATATAGTCTTTTCGATCTTGCCAATACTCAGAAAGGCCATGTAAGTGCATGAATTACACCGGAAGAAGTTTTGCTGATTCTCGCAGCGCGTCTTGATTCATTCGGCCACAGGAGGCCTTGGGCTGGCTTCGATCCAACTATGTCAATACCTGGGCGCAGAGGTACAAAAATCTCATTTTGAGTCTATGAGGCTGTTCGCTAATGGATCAAGGTTTTTGCTACTGTGGGCAATGACAGGAAACGTGACTTTCTCATGGAAAACTTCGGTCTTCCGGCGGCCAATATATTCAACTCTAGGTCCACAACTTTTGCCGCAGAATTGATGCGCGCAACTTGTGGCTACGGCGTAGACGTGATATTGAACTCGCTTACCGGAGACCTGCTTGATGAGTCATGGCGCTGCATCGCAAATGGCGGCACCATGGTTGAACTCGGAAAAAAGGATATGCTTGATCGTAATTATCTGTCCATGGAGCCCTTTGGACGAAATGCCTCTTTCCGCTGCTTTGATATGTCTCATAAGCACGTGTCTGATGCTCTAATAGCCCGGTAAGCTAAATTTGATGGCACCCTCTTCGACCATGTCTGCTAACGTTGTGGAAAGACTCTTAAAGCAACTCATGGGACTGATCGAGGAAGGCCATGTCAGGCCCATCTCTCCCGTCAAGACTTTTGCCTTTGAAGATATTCCATCGGCCTTCAGGTACATGCGAGGTGCCAACCATATCGGCAAAATTGTAATCTCAAACGCCCTCCAAAACATCACCAAAGTCCCTGTTCGGCCAGCACCGCGAAAGCTGCCCCTCCGGAGCGACGTATCTTATCTCATCATTGGAGGTTTGAAAGGTCTCTGTGGTAGTCTGGCAGTGTACATGGCCAGGCACGGCGCCAAGCACATTGTCGCGATGTCAAGGAGCGGATATGATAATAACATCTCACAGAAAGTTCTCAAAGACCTTTATAATGAAGGCTGCCAGGTCGACCTTGCGATAGGAGATGTGTCTAATTTGGACGACGTCAGACGTACCTTCCAAAAAGCAGCTGTTCCTATAGGTGGGATCATACAAGGCGCTATGGTTCTTAGAGTGAGTAGATGTTGGAGCGTCCGTGCGATTATAGACACTGATACCTCATAGGACCGCCCGTTCACCTCAATGACCATTGAGGAGTACCATGAGACCATCAAGTCCAAAGTGCAAGGAACCTGGAACCTTCACAACGTGTCGCTGGAGAGGGAGCTTCCACTTGACTTCTTCACTATGCTCTCTAGCATATCAGGTGTCGTAGGCCAGAAGGGACAGGCCAACTACGCGGCAGCCAACGTCTTCCTTGACTCCTTTGCTTTTTATCGACAAAAACTGGGCTTGGCTGCCTGTTGTGTAGATCTTGGTGCCATTGAGGATGTCGGCTACATGAGCGAACACAGTGATCTAATGGTCGCTCTTGACACCTCGGCATGGACTCCGATCAACGAAGCCCTCTTCCACAAGATCGTCCGGTTCTCCATCATCCAGCAGATTGCACCCATCGACCGAGCAACGTCGTCGCAGCTCATCACCAGTATCGCCGTTCCACAAAAGGCAACGTCCCAACTGCTCGTCGATGCTCGCTTCGGCGGCCTCTGTTTTGGCGATACAGTCGGCGCCAAGGCCAACGATGGCAAGGACGGCTCGAAGGAAATCCAAGCGCTCTTCCTCATGGTGAAGGGTGGTGTCGACCATCAAGCAGTTCTGGACGCCACAATCGGCGTTGTGAATCGACAATTCATGACGATGCTTCGCCTGAACGACGCGATGGAGCCTGGCAAGCCGCTAAGCACTTACGGATTGGATTCTTTGGCTGCGGTCGAGTTCCGAAACTGGGTCCGGATGGAATTGGGTGCCGAGCTCACGACTCTCGACATTACGAATGCGGCGTCGTTGATCGCGTTGTGTGAGAGGATCGTTTCGAGGATGCAACCAGCGGTCTGATTTGCCGGAAGGAATGGCCCTCTTTGACACTTATTCCAATATCGTCTCCAATCTGTATTGAACCCTAACGAGATCGCAAAATTACGTCGTCAAGCAGACCTTAAGTGAAAGCGGCGACCCCTACGGCAGTCTTGCGAAGCCATTCGCCAGAGGCTAGGGCGCTGCAAATCGTAGTTGTGGTGCTTCAACCCCAGACTGTAGCCTCGCTATAGCTCCACTGTGATCCTGCGGGCCTGCTAAGAACTAAATAGGGTGCGTACATGACTTAGTAGGAGCTACGTAGTATAGCCAATACTAGAATCACCATCTTATGCGTAGTCGTGGTCATGGTCGTGGCAGCATCCCTGGCCTTAACCATCTCATCCCTCTCGGCCGTACTCCTTACTCTTACCGCTGCATTCTGCGAGACCTTTACAGTATCCACCGCATCGGAACCCTGTTGTGCTCCCTATTTCTATATGCGTGCGGCACCTTGTAGATTGTTTTATATCATGTCCGTATGGGATTCCATCCTGGTTCGGTTGATGGTGTTACTTCGGCATGGGAGGTTTGGGGGATGGTGAGAGATTGTGAGGGATTGTGAAGGCGGGGATTGGGTTTGGGATTTGGGATTGGGGATCAGGGAGGTGGGAGGGAAGGGAGATGGAAGGGTTATGGGTGGGTTGGAGGGTGGTTGTAAGGAGACGACGTAAGGGTCTCTTTGATGAGGGCGTGGGAGAAGTGATAGGAAGCAGGCACCATGGTGCGTGTTGTTAATCACAGTAGACTGTTGTATAGATTTTGTGCCGACACATCTGCAACATGAGCGATAAGTAATCGACGTTCTCACTGATACCCTATATGACTGTTTCAAACAACGATGGGCAATCACTCTTCACACCATTCCACCCCTCGCCTTGACTAAAAAAGACTTGAAGTCCTCAGCACGTTGCACCTCTGCCCGCCTCTTATTCTCAGCCCTCACCTCCGTCAGCCTCTCGAACTCAGTCCTCACAACAGCCTCCGCTCGTACGGCGTCCGCCGACTCCTGCGTACTTCCGTCGTTGACGAGCGAGTCCCAGCCCAGCTCCAAAGACTCCTCGTAGACGTTGAACATCCCCTCCGGTACGCCCGGGAACACGAGCCAGGAATACTCGTCAGCTCGATATCGCCCGATCTTCACCTGCAGTGTGCGGAATTGGCGGATACGGCGGAGGGTGTATGCTAAGCCTGTGAGGACGACGTAGCGCAGGGAGCGACCTAAGCTGTCCCTGGGCGAATATACTAGAGCACTGTACGGCGTGTCAGCGCTCACTTCTTATAAGGAGCAGATGCAAAACTATAGAGACGTACGGGAACTCCAGGATCAGTGTTTTGGTTTTGTCTGGCCCCTCTTCTTCTAGTACCTTTAAGATCGTATAAACCAACTCCTTTAGCAGTAGAACATCGCTTCGGCTGTACCAGCCTGTGTTTGCTGGGCTTTCCATGTATTCTGCAGTCCAGTTGTCCAACCAGTTGATCCTGACTCGCAGTGTGGACGCCAGCGCGGAAAGGTACGGGAGAAAGCGTCTTTCCCTGCCAGGATCCGGGGGCCCATATTTCACACGGCACATAAAGGCCACGTGAAATCGCAAGCTTATGGTGTTGCTAGCATACAACACATCCGAGGCCTCCATGTGGATTTGGCGATTTGCACATAGTAGAGCAGTATTGACGTCCGGCGTTTCGGATTTAGATCGAAGTACCGACCGACGATGCTGTATGGCTGTCCGAGAGACGACTGCGTGTTGGTAGACCAAGTCACGCAACTCGCGTGGTAGACCAAGGAGATTGAACGTTTCGTTCTGGCTCACACCTGCCAGCTCGATAGGCATCGATGCATTGAGATCCGTGCTCATCTCCATCTTAAGTATCTGAGATGCCTTGTGATCGACAAGTTGAGAAGATGTAGAGACTGAAGCAGGAAGACTTTGTGTAGATTGCAGGACTTAATGGATTAGATGTCAAGAAGGTCACAGAATCCAATTGTTGGCAGAAGCTTATATAGGTGTTGGACTTTATGACCAGTATGAATGTACTGCGAGGATGAAACTTCTGTTGATGGGTGGTAGGTGAATGTATATTATTGTTGTTGGGACTAGGAAGAATTGAAATAAATGATGAGGCGTGACTGGTGTTCTCCACCTGCGCTACATGAGCCACGGATGAAGTCACTTGGCAACGTTCGATCCAGTGTTATTTCAATTTCTTGACACCTTCGAGGTCTTCGGCCGCAATCAGCTCATCCCTCGCCCACATACATGCTACCGCGTAACCCAAGGGTCCAGTGAGAACGAGTGCGGCGATACCATGCATTACCTGGTATGTGAAACTGCTGTACACTTTGCTGATTCGATATATATTTATATATAGCACGGTGGTAAAGAGGGCCATGCTTGTTGACCCGATGAATTCATCGTATTGGAGTAGGAGGTGAGCTCCTGCTCCTGTTGATGGCATTTTCGTGGAAGGAGACACGGCCGTGGGGACAAAAACGTTTGATGGTTTGAAGACACCAGTGTATTCAGAAGTGAAGAGGCCAGGAAACCATGTTGGTGTTGCAAGGAGCGTAAAAGTGGAGACTTGACCAATTCCCGCGACTATGAGGAGAATTGTGTAGAGCCTTCTTAGAGACCTCAGCTCATGTCCGCGGACCTCGCTAGGCGTCATGAGCTGGCCTTTCGTGGTTCTTACGACTAGATAAGGCAGGATTGTCTGCAGAACGGCGACCCACAAAGGGAACATTTGCCATATGGCTATGAAGATTTGCTTTTGCTCGAACTTGATGACCGATGGCGCTGGTAGGGACATCAGAATAGAGGGAACTACATAACCCAGGGCCATTGAGATGGGAATTGCAGCAATGTCCGCAGCATCAACTAGGTAATTTGATACTTTTTGGGATGAGATGAGAGGCGAAGTCGAGAGGTAGATGATCAGGTACAGAGGCACTATGACAGCATATGCCGCATTCTGGACAAGGATACCTAGTGTTCCAATGCTACTAGACATTAGTAGTACTCTAGGTCTGGCGAGAGAATGAACAATAATAGCTCACAATGAGATTGTCATCCATCGATGCCCGCGTCTCAGACCTTCAATCATAAGCAGACTCCAACCACAAGCCACCTGAGTAGCAAAGTGGAAGCAAAACAGCGAAGCAGCGGGGTGAGACCCATCTACAACCTCCCAGAAGAACAGAGTGAGCACTGCCAGTTGATAATCAATGGCAGGAACCCCAATATATACGGTCTTCAATGCCTCGTCGGTACCAGGAAGGACCCGAGGTCCATGATCCCGTATATCGGACATGTATGCAGTAGTGCCGTTGTTCAGCATCATATACCACGTTCCATAGCAGCCAGCTGCGCAGAGGAGAAGTAGCCCGAATCTAGTTGCGTCAATAAGGGACGACATCTCGACTCAAATCGATTATAGAAGAGGACCACAAAGTATATACAGGCATTGAAAAAGGAGGGGTTGTCTGCGATGAAGGATCGACGCTTAAATAGGATATGCATTCAAAGAGGACTAGTCCCAGTTCTGGTTCTAGCGTGCTCATTAGTATCACAAGTGTACTCGGAAGTTTCTTCTATATCTCATATCAATTTTGAGGCATGGGCGCCGCGCAGCGAACCGCAAGAGTATTGCACACGCTAAACCTTTCCTAACTTATTGAGACCATCCTCTATATGGCCCGCAATTCCTATACTCACCCTTACGCAACGATGACCAAGCGTACATTCGAAGACTTCAGCCAGGTCGACGCAATACAACTTGGAGACATAGATGAACAGCCTCGTCCACAGCGACAGCAGCTTGTTGGCTTCCTCGAGCAGGGCAAAAAGGTTCTTTTCAGAGCTCTGAAGGTCGCTCGAGGGATCGAGCGTCAAAAACTAGGAAGACGGCAGAAGGCTGCGAAAGCAGACGGCAATGATGGAGAAAATGCACGCTTGCAGGCAGAAGTGTCTGCGCTGAAAGTTTGTTGGTCGATCCTCTGAAAAGCGCAATAGGCTCCCTGACAAAAGTTTGCAGAGTCTGGAACTAGCCTCTACTGCAGAACTACACCTCTACAAGACACTACTAAAATTCGGCAACATTTCCTCTGCTTCTGCACTTCCGCGCTATGTTCGTACCATCGTTGGCTCATCAAGAAAGCAGCTGGATGATGCTAGTGCAAATGTCCAGGCGAGATTGTTCAAGTCAGGTCCGGTACGGGAAGTTATGTCAGAAGTATTGAATAGTGTCCGAGCTATACTTGGGATTGAGGAGGTTAAGGCTGTAAAGAAAAAGCGTCTGCGGGCGAAAGACTACGCTATGGGTGTCACAGACCTGGGTGCCGGTCCTACAGTGCAGAGAGTACAGCAGCTCTCAATGCGAGCTAGTCCTGTATTGAGTGATCGAGATGACCCATCAGGACGACGAGAGATCAGAAGAGACCAGGAGCCAGATTTTGGTACAGAAAACGAGGATGACTACGACAGGTACGCCTCGCGCTTGGCCACATTCTCAGACGGACACTTGGGAAGCGGCGATTCCGAGAGCGAGAGCGATCGGGGAAAAGGCCTGAATCCAAATAGTATTACAGACAACAGTGCAAGTGAAGAGGAGGAGTCAGAAGTATCGGAGCCAATGGATAATCCCAGGAAGCCAAAGAAGCCACCGTCAGCGGCCCCCAACTCGACCACCTTCCTCCCGTCTCTTTCAATGGGCTACTTCTCTGGTTCCGAATCCGCCGAAGATCTTTCTGACGAAGGACCCAAGGCAAGGACAAACAGAATGGGCCAGCAAGCTCGTCGAGCGCTGTGGGAGAAGAAGTTCGGGAAAAATGCCAATCATGTGAAAATGCAGCCTCAGGATAGAGATGAGGGGTGGGACGCAAGGAAGGGCGCGAGCGCTGGAGACGATAGGGGGAAGAGGGGTAGAGGGAGAGGCCGGGGTGACTCCAATATGACTGGAGGCAGGGCGAAGGCTAGGAGTGGTCGTGGTCCAATGTCCAGTGGCGCAAATAGTGACCCGGTCGCTCTGAGAGAAGCGAAATCTGTGACCAAAACAAAGTCGGCAAGCGATGGGCCCATACATCCATCGTGGGAGGCGGCGAGAAAGGCAAAGGAGCAGAAGAAGTTGGTGCAGTTTCAGGGGAAGAAAGTAGTGTTCGATTGAGGTTTCATAGGTGAACATCCCATGCATTCACGGCTTTTCAGTGAAGTTTTATCCTGATCACGGTTGAGGCCCAATCAACTACAGTAGTGACATATCAATGTGCTAGTCCTTCATATCCATAGCTTTGTTCGTCACTCACGCTTTCAAGGATTCCATGCCCGTAGAGAACACGTCTTAAAGTTGTGCTAACGACCAATTTAAACCATCCCATCTCCACTCCATTCCAACATGGACGACCTCCCAACCACATACGCAGGTGAGCTCCTCTAATCCCACTCCCCTCCAGACCCTCAATTAGAAACAACGCCTAACATCACCCAACAGATCCAGTCCCCATAGCCATAATCGGCGGCACCGGCCTCTCCGCCCTCCCCTCACCCCCCTTCACCCCAATCGCTCTAATCCCCCCCTTCGAAACACCATGGGGCCTTCCATCCTCTCCAATCGCCATACTCTCCTACACGCCCCCCTCGACAGCCTCGCACGCCAAACCGACCGTTGTTGCGTTCCTCGCTCGTCATGGTCTACACCACCAGTACGCACCGCATGAGATCAACAACCGCGCCAATGTGGCGTGTCTGAAGAAACTGGGCGTGACGGCCGCTATAGGCTTTAGTGCTGTGGGGAGTCTGAGGGAGGAGGTGAAGCCGAGGGATTTTGTGGTGGCTGGGGGGGTGGTGGATTGGACCAAGGGTGTAGGTCTTTCCTCTCTCTCCTCCCCAATCTCTGCCAGAACTGCAATACTATATACCCCCATCATCAAAGTTCCTACTATACCTAATCTCTAAGTCAAACAATGATGACTACGCTGACAAAAGCCACCGCGCCCACAGGTCCGCCCCTGGACCTTCTTCGAAAACGGCATCGTCGGCCACATCTCCATGGCCCAACCCTTCGACGCCCCCCTCTCCACCCTAATCCACACCGCCCTGATCCCCACAGACACCCTCTCCGGCCCCACCCTAACAATCCACAAAGACGCGACTCTAATCTGCATCGAAGGCCCCCAATTCAGCACCCGCTCCGAATCCCTCCTCTACCGCTCCCTCCCCACCACCCCCCCAATCAGCATCATAAACATGTCCGCGGTGCCGGAGTGCAAACTCTTCCGCGAAGCCGAAGTGGCGTATGCGCTCGTGTGCATGAGTACGGATTATGACAGCTGGCATGATGTGAATGAGGGGGTTAGCGTTGAGATGGTGATGGGGCATATGGGCGCTAATGGGGCGAATGCGAAGAGGGCGGTTGTGGCGGTGTTGGAGGCGTTGAGTGGGGAGGAGGGGGGGGAGGTGGTGAGGGCGGAGAGGTGGAGGGGGGGGAGTAGGGGTGGGGTTATGGGGTTGTATAAGAGGGATGGGAGTGGGGAGGAGGGGGTGGAGAGGTTGAAGTGGTTGTTTGGGGAGGAGTGGGTGAAGGGGGAATAGGGGGATGAAGGGCGGGATTTTGATGTGAGCTTGAGGGTGAGCATGAGCATGAGCACGAAGTAGATGATTAGGGAAACGGATAGAGATAGACGGGAAGCTCTACAGTCTTCCTATATTTCTCAATATTGGTTGATCAGAAAGGGTACGACACCCGGGTATCTGCATCCCAAATGGGTGCGCTTCAGCAACTCTATACAAAGCAGGGATACTTTCAACAAGCCGCAAGCTTCGCTTCCCTTCATAAATCGCCATATCCAATCCATGGAGCCCCTTTCCCCCAAAACGACTCAAATCTTCTTGACCGGCCCCCCAGGACTCCGATCTATCCTCGTATCAAGCTCAGACGCACTCCGCATCTGATACGCCTTCGTCCCCATCTGTCGCGTATCCCACCCATCCTCCTCCAGATAGGCCCGAAACTTGATATCCTCCGACGTAATCGTATCTTGCCCAATATGCGGCAGGAAGAAGAGCGCCAACAGCGCGCTGAAGAAACACAACGCCGAGCTCACGAAGAACGGATCCTGACCGCCCCTGGTGCCATCCGCTCCGCGGGGCGCATGGTCTTGGATAATTGGGAAAACGTAGGTACCGACGAAAGCGCCGATCTTGCCAAAAGCGGCGGCTATGGCAAAATACTGGCCTCGAATGGCAGTGGCGCTCGTCTTAGACGCAATGAGCCCGATATTATCGCCCGAACCTAGCTCCCCCAGAGAAAGAAAGATGCCGTAAACGACGACGAAGCCGGCCACGTTGGTAGCTTTGTCAAGAACGCTGTAGCAGCCCGCCATGGTGAAGCCGACGATACCTTGAATGGAGACACCGATGGCGAGCGCGTAGCGCGGACCGATGATGTCGCTGAGGAAGGCTCCGCCGACGGCGCCGGGGAGGTAGAAGAGGTAGATGATGGTGTTCCAGCCGAAGGATTTCCAGATCGGGGCGGATTTGCCGAGGATGATGGCGAGCTAGGCGGAGGAGTAGATGCCGAAGGAGTAGATGCCGAAGGAGTAGGTTAGGAAGTCGTAGATAAACCAGATTAGGGAGGCGACGGTGAGGCGGAACCAGTAGAATCTATTGAGTATTAGTGCGGCTGTGTTTGGTATGGGATGGATGCTGCGTACTTGATCACTAGCCACCATGGAGTGCGAGTGTCTTTCGTCGTTTCGCGGTTGAACTCCTCAGGCTCGTTCAATTTCAGACGTAGGTAGATTAGACTGAGTGGGCGGGATTGCGCCTAATCCTAGGCATATTCTCCATGCTGCTCGTAGATGGCTGTCCCCACAAGCCAGAACCACAATCATGGGCACGAGGCTCGACGTGACGAATCCGATGTCGATCTGAACGTTTGTGAACATGATGAACCATCTGTTTCTATGGCCCTCCTTGAGTTCTCCTGTAATTTCGGTACACGCAACGCTGCTGGCTGGATATTCGCCACTGTATAGCCATCAGCTGCTGTACAGACGGAGTTGGCGGTGAACCGCACCCAATGCCAATCCCCAGCAAAAACCGCCAGGCTGTGAGGACCGAAAGCATGCCATTGATCGAGCCTCCGCTGTAGGAGCCTGCGCTGAGCGCTGCGAATATGAACAGAATGATGATCGAGATGACCAACGCCCATTTTCGCGAATAGTGATCACTCATATATCCGAAGAATAGCTGTCCAACAACTGTGCCAGCAAAGGCGATGGATTTGACATTGCTCTGGGCTGGTGAATTGGTGTATTATTTCTTGTAGAGAGTCTGCAGTATGGTATTGACCTGCCCGACAACGCTATGGATGATAGTTAGCGGCCAGTCGCAAGGTATACCATTATGATTGATGGAATTTTGCCCATTCAGGTACCCGTCAGAGAAGAGACCAGCGCCACATGCAATTGTAGGCCAACTGCGCTCCCAGCGACTCTTCTGATGGTCCTCAAGAGGTGCGCCACGGATCGCGACTTCGTCCCGCTCGGGTGAAGAGTCATCGACAGCTTTTTCGCTCTCTTGAGTGGCCACTTCATCGTCGCGGTACACTGTTGACGCCGGGATCAAAGCAGTCGTTCTCTCGTGAAGCAGTCAAGAGGCTCCCTTCCCCACTTTTTGGTCAGCTGGACGCTGGTCCCTTCCGGCGCAGCCATGGTTCAGGGTGTTCCACTCCTAAAGATAGGTACTTAGTGGGTGTTCTTGGTGGAAGGTTGGGCGCCGAGAAGATGAGCTAGATTTCTTCCAGTCCAGTACTCTTCGGTAGAATGATGGAAATTGGCTACGAGTTCGATTCAAATTCGCAAAGATATATGATTTGGCGTCATCCTGGAATGAAGTGGTCGTGTATCGTCTGCCATACTGAGCAGCTCATGCCCAGATAGTTGGGTCAAGTCGTTCGATTTTTGTGGCGGCAGACGTCGCAAAGCTTAACATGATCTTTCAGTACTTTATCTCTTACTTCGGAATATCGCCACCCTGGTCCACCTACCTTACAGAGCAAATTACGGCCATCTTATCTTAGTATTTCACTATCGGCTCTGTACACTGGGCTCACTATCGGTGGCAACCACCCATGCTACCGGTCTTGATAAGATTGCAGCATCCATCGTTTCAGACATGACTGCTAAACCCTACATATCTTTTGATAACATATAGGTCTTACGCTCCAATGCGCCGCGATTGCGGAAAGAGCTTTATGTCTTGTTCAAAACCTTGGAGCGTGCTCGAGACGTATCAGAGTCGGCTTCCAGCAATGTGCCACACATACACACAGCTTGTTAATCGCTGCGTCTAGGTTCCTGCTGTTGCTTTGACAATTCTGCAGAGATCAGGGAGCGTTGTCTAGCTATATTCAACCTGTTAGTTCTTTTCAACATTATGTTCTACTTTCGGTTGGCTTTTGATACAATGCACAGTGCCTATGAATTATCTCACCTCGGGCAAGGCTTCGAGAACGTGGTATTCAATGTTTCCCACCGCCTCTGCGAACTGGTTGAAGCCCTTTCAAAGGTGCAAGCACCTGGGATCATCATTCTGAGTGGTCTGGCACCTCCGACGGTAGTCAGCTTTGGATCGAAAGACCGCGGTATCCTGACTCATCTGAAGACAAGACCTGTGCTCGCGGGTATTATGCAGAGAGTGAAATATGGCCTATGAAGAACATGGCGGTTTGGACTGTTGTTGAGCACCCAATCGATTCGCTCTGGGTCTGCGCATAACATTTCTTCATGCTTTCTCGCAGAAAGATCACCTATGCCGCGAAATACTTTGGTAAAGGCAGGGTTGAGCCTTGGGAGTATTGAAGAGGAACCATCCGCGTGTAGGGGTACACTGTGGCCCACCCAACTTACTCATTCACTTTGCGCTTAATCCAGCACCACGGCAGATCTAGATTGATATGATGTCTTTGTCAATATCATCATAGTCGGATTGTGAGTAACCTCATGAACTGTCCATTGCGAATCCTCGAGTCGTCTTTAGTGCTAGGCCATGGAGGTTATCGTCGTGCAAGACCAACATCACTAGGAAAGCGACCGCTCATGTTCGATTCTATAACACCCGTCTGCTTTAGCATATGGCCTCCAAATGCGCAGTTCATCTGTAATTGTCATGCCTCCTGTACTTATATAGCGGTCTCGGCCGCGCTCGGCTGAGTGTCACTCGATTTTCACATTCCCTCTGGAATGTACCAATTCAGACGGAGATTCATGACGTATGAACATATCGTTAGATAACATAAGAGCCCTCTTTTTCCCTTTCCATCACTATCCATAATCCACATCATCTTTCCCCTACGGAAGAACACTTACCGACCGTCCATTCCACATATCCAACTCCAATCAGCTGTCCGTAATAACAATGTACATCTCCACATTCCTCCTCGCCTCCGCGCTCGCCCTCCCCCACCCTCCATCTCAAACACCTAAGCATTAAGATATGGCTGTTGAAAACGGTAGATTTCAAATGTAATGTATGACGTTGTATTGTAGAGTGAGGGCGATAAAAAACTTGAAGCTGAATCTCCGCCATCCTTGATCATATATCGCTCCCATATAATAGATCTACCGTGTTTCATAACTCATCATGTGTCTTTAATTCGTGCCATTAATAATCGGAATCGGTGAAACGCTAACAGAACGACACGCTCAGCGCCAACGACTAACGCCCCCTTCAGGGCCAACATTCCTACTTCAACAGGTGCTTCAGAACGCCACTTCCGCAGGCAAGGAAAGCAAATCTCGTTATCATTCAATATCTCATACTCATATGACCCCGTCTGATCAAATCCCGACGCTATCCTCGAATATCGCTGCCCTTGCGTATTTCGTCCCCGCAGCAGACCTTGGTATTAGACGCAGTGGTTATACCGTCCCTATTCGAATTGGGTAGGAGTTACTCTCGGCCGTTGATCCCAGTGTTCATTCCATTTCCACTACTACGACCGGAACAGTGGAGAGGCGGATGTTCCGTGATATCCTGATAGCTTCGATTGATACTTTTTGTTCATGAGATACCTGCGGGTCCGGCTCGAGTCCAGCAGACCATTGTTACAGCACGTGGGATGCTCGAAATCCCGATCTATAATGGCAAGATCGACCAACAAGTACACGCAATAAAAGCACCAAGTGTGATCGCAAGGAAAGCATTTCTCATACTTAAACCCATAAACGCGCCGACAGGATATACATGCGTCTTGAGTAGTCTGTTCTTCGCGAGACTGTATGAGAGACGGAGCACGAACAATTTGTATACTCATAACGTAGCGGGTGATAATTATATTGTCGTGGATCAGCAACACTACCCGTTGTGTTGGCGCTAAAGAGAAATATTGGCGCAAATCCTTCCATTGCCAGTTGCTTTTCTTTTGGACCGTTTCGATGGCTTTCTGCATCGCCTTCAAGTCAATTTGGAGGTACGCCTTCATGATCCTCAGGCCTGGGGAGCCATCCACCTCAATATCCCCCAACAGTATCAACTCTTGGGAGATTTTCTTCCTCATCAAGGCATAACCCTCTTCCCTTCGTATTCTATCTGAATCTCGGCGTACACTGGTATTGATAAAATGTACAACAAGGCCGTTATAAAGTCTATCTCCAAGCTGGACGAGCCACTCGGTTGTATTTTCTCTCGCAGCTTCATCTAGCTTTGCAAGCCACTGCTGCACTTGATATGAGAAGTTGTGAATCTGGGCCTCGGGATTGTTGCTACTGTCATTGCTCTCCGGATTTATTGGACCAAGTTCAATCAAAATGTCCGTCAAGATGCCGTCGCTCAACAATTTATTGCGTTCTACACTGGACTCCTCATCCTTGGGAGGAGCATTCAAGAATTCTAGGCACAAGGGGGCGTAGTCCTTATCGAACTTGTTCCGTAGTTCTAGGAATGATGCGGGCAGATTCTCATCTCCATGACCCATCAGGATCGGCTCACCGTCACAAGCGTCATCTTCGAATGTGACATGCGACGCAATGTTAGTGTCCTGCTTCAGATCTTTGTCGTCCGTGTCCCGTAGCGCCTTGGACTGATCATCCGCCGCTCGGTCTGCCTGGACAGCAGCTCGGTCAACACTTTCCACATTTTCCATCACTTCCTTGTCTTCGTTCAGAGGTCTGTCATCGAGAACCCCTCGATGCCCGAGTTCCGTGATATAGTCGATGATCATAGCCTTACACTTGCGTAGTTCAGCGTCCTTAAACCCATGGTTATGTCTTAATTCTCTTCTGATATCTTTCCAGGCGGATCTGTCGTCATTGGTGTATGCTGACAACATTGAACCCTCTTGGTGTGTTTGGGACAGCTGCAGTGCAGCTATACCATTCACGATGCCTTTGATATCTCTCAAAAGGCCTCCCGTGTTATTCATCTGCTGCTCCACTCGTCCAATTGAGCGTGTAGATCGCATGTTGAGGAACAGCGTAAGCAAAGACGCGTAATAAATCACTTTTCCCCTCAGCTCGTCCAAATCGGCCATCTCTCCATTCCCAAAACGCACCTTCTTCCACAGCATTTTGGGGCTCCCACCTTGTTTTCGCTCGTTAAGGCCATTATACTTCATCAAAATCCTGTCCAGTGTGCCCAGCACTTTCTCGCATCCACCTACGATCGGCTGAATCTCATTGTCGTAGATACCTTGCCGTTCATGATCAGGGTTTTCTGACTGACCCCTGCCTTCGTTGACCGAAAACTCCTGCTGGAAGCGTCTAAGTACGACATGCAAGGCTGATACCTGCTGCGTAAGCTCGTCATATTCGCCACAAGCTTTTCGTGCGTTCTGAAAGGTATCCCAAGCTAGTTGAGTAAGAAGAACGGCATCGCTGAAGGAGTAGCCGAAGGACATAATGTACAGCCTGTTAAGGTCGCATGAAGTAAGACCTCACGGTCCCCACACAGTGAATTATTACGGGCATGACGTTATTCTACGCATAATATTCTATGCCACAGTCCAATGTACTACGGATAGGACTGAGCCGGTGTATAGATTTTTTGTGAACTGGCAGTTCTTGTGTAATTTTGGTCGAATATCGGGGGAGTATGGGCAAAGATTCTGGTCTTTGTTACCGTCGTGCCTTCAGCTGCGGAGTCGACCTGGTGAAACCCCTCTCCCCAGCTATGCGGCGTACGATCGGCTCCTTGATGCACGTGGCTCTGTTTGGCTCGTCAATGAACCAGCAGTTTCGCGATTTATGGGCAAGTCTCAGGCTTTCATTCTCGGTAGAGGCCCCTTTACTGCCGGCACCCAATCATCTTTGTCGTTAATATTGGACCTAACAGCTGGTCGGCGACTTATAGATAGCCGTGAATTTAGATGAGTACCAATGTTATAGGCTGAATGGTGAGAAGAATGTGATAGATATCGAATTGCATGCACGTTATGGCGGAAAAGTGAACCTTTGCATAGTTGGGTACCCGAGGGGGGCAGGATGATAATGCCTAATGTAGTAGGGCAAACACAGCGATTAGATGGGCTGATAGGGAAGGTCTATATCGACATGGTAGAGCAGCTTTTTGTTATGGGTGCGGAGATTTACTCATGCTGTGCAAAATCTAGCCTAGGCCGTGAAAATCAGTCCCACCTTGAAGTTTATCACGTACGTTACGCTGCGAGAGTGGATTCAAATGGGTATGATGAGGTAATCATATTAGTAGATGGGTAACCCCTCCAGATACTGCCGCCTGTGAAACTCATTCAAATGCTGTCATTTCAATACTTTGTGTGAAAGCAGATCAAAAAAAATCCTAAGCATTCTGAGACCAAGATCAAAACGCTGTCGCAGAGTACATCGTTTTGACTTTTGCTCATTTGGACATACCTTGAGTTTCTAACCTCTTCACTCACAGCCGGTGGTAGGTATGAGTAGATCCATCATCAGGAGGTGGTCGACTGTGCAGCTAAAGGGATTGTTAATCATACCATGGTCGATAGGCTAATGGATAATTCTAATGATTCAAACACCTTCCTATGATTACCAGCAACTCTCCAGAATATCCCCCATTATCTTGGGCCCTTCGCTGTAAAAAGCAGCACCACGCCCTCCATCTTCGCATCGACGTCTTCGAAATGCATCTTCAACTCCTTCAGAATTACCTCAGCACCATCATCCCAGTTTCCAAATATCCCCCTCTTGTTATAAAGCTTCATCAAGACCTTCCCTGCCCAGTTATGCTCCACGCCCTTTCCCAACACTGTAGCTCCGAATAGCGTACCATCCTCTTTCAAATCATTCTTCAGGTTCCCAAAGATCGCAGCTTTCCTTTCGGGTGGACCAGGCATGCAATGTAGCAGGTACATCAAGCTTATACTTCCATATCTCTCCTCTGTTGGCAGCGGCTCAAAGACATCATGTAGCAAACAGTCCGTCTCCAATTTGGGTATGCGGCTCTTTGCCATTGCTAGACTGTCTGGATTGAGGTCGCAGAGCGTGATTGATACATCTTTCGGAAATCCGGCGTGAGCGAGAAAGTAACCTGTGCCAACGCCGACGTCGAGATGTTTGGAGCTAATGTTGGCTCTGAAGAAGGGGAGGAGAATGCGGGAAGTAGAGCAGCGCCAGATGTAAGTGTTTGTTATACCGAGGACCCAGATGTCGTATAGGAAACGAAGCGCGAAGGGCGAATAGATGGCTGCACCTGGGGCGGTGTCTATGGGTCCTCTGGAAGTCATTACTGGTGGTGAGTCGATGCTATGAGGTCTAGGGTAGGTCGGGGTTCATCTGGAACGAAGTCAATCGTAAGCACTAGTCAGTACAGTGTTCTCTTACATAACCCGCTCTAGCAGATTTCTCGCCGCCCACCGCGTGACTTGTGTTTAATGAATGTGTCTGTGTGATGTGTGCATGGTCCTCAATGAGACGTTCGTGTATCTGTTCAATTTCTACTATCTTTGGCTTAGCTCAGTCTTTGAGCTGTGTGGCTGTTGATACTGACGCCACTCTGCTTATCTATCGGATCTACCCGAAAGTAACCTTCTAACAACAAGGTCTAAACACTCGTCCTAATTTCGGCTGATGAAGAATGATTCTGCGTAATGGCTAAACAGCGAGGGATTTATCGGACATACTGCCTCGACGTTCGTATGGCTGTGGGAGGCTTGATAATAGAGCTTTCCGACTGAGCGATTCAATTTGACTCTGTTGCTCTAATTACCGGTATTGAAGTAAGCCGCAGCAGCATAATTGCTTAGTTTTTCCGACAAAGCGTAGCAATTTTAATAATGCTATTACCGGTACGTTCTATGTTATGTCTTCACTTTCGACTAAGATAACTATCAAACTTTTCTCAGTTGTCACTTCTCAAGTGATGTCTTGATATTGAAAAGGAATTCACTACCAGAGATATTTATTTGCTGGAAGGTGGCTTCACTTCGGGCCTCGACATCTAGTCCCTAAAGACTTTCACACCATAGCATCAGTCTCACGCTCCTCAGCCCCCAAATATCTCTCAAGCACTCACGAAAGCGTCGTTCCCAACCTCAAAGAATCAGCCAGCATGAATACCACGAGCCCGAATGCACCTCACACTCCCATCACCCTCCTCACACTACCCCTCGACATCAAGATAGAGATATTCGATTATCTCACCCACAACAAGAGACCTACCCTGGCCATCCTGAGACGAACCCACATCTCGTTCTTGGCCGCAATCCCAAAATCTGACCTTCGCAACAAACCTACAAAAGACGAATTACGCCGTCAACTTATTAACGCTTACAACGACTTTGAGTATCTGCTTCCGGTTGATCAAGCCCCTTGCTATGTCTGTACGATGGTAGGGCTAAGGCACGGGGTGGATCGTTATTTGCTGCGGAATACAGTTCGGGTATATGAGTGCCTGCGCTGTATGGGGCAGTGGGCAACGAGTCCGCATGGCGATGATTGGAATTTCGCTTTTTTGCTTAAGGATTGAATTCAGATTGTCATTCACGTTTACTGGAGGATTCCCCGAGAGTGTGCTGTCAAGTAACGCATGATTAGCTCTACCAGTATAGGTCAGCATTACCGTCACAGGCGCATTGATGTCCCTCGTCGGCGCAATGGGTAATGAACTTGCAACAAGACTCAGTGGTAGCGTCGAGCGAATGCTTGTGGAGTATTGACGGTAGACTCCAATATGAGAAGACCCCATCGACACTCCAGCGGCTTCTCTTAGCTCTTTCTCCAGCAATAATTTGAGGACCAAGAGCCTCAAAGTTCTCGTATTTAACCCTCTTCCATGTTTCTCCACCCCAATATACCCAATTGCCTACCCAGCTTCAACGACGCTGCTAAGATATCCCATGTTCTTCTGCTACAAAAGCATGTCCATCCGTCCATCCGCAGTAGTGAGATCCTTTATATGGATTCCACGATGGGATTGCCTCCTTGGTTGCAAGATGATATGTATGTTCTCTAGACAGCACTAAACGCAGGCAGCAGAGATCGTTATGGCGGAAAGGTAAGTTCTACAGTAGAAGAAGTGTTGCCATTCTTGAATTTCTTTTTGCAAACGGGGACAGGAATCGCGCCACTCAGCAACACATCGCCTTCGATCATCACACATAACTAATCACCTTCCACTGATTCTAGCCCCCCTCTTCCTCCCAATTCACTTATACCACCCATCTTCCTGATTTGATAAACCCCACAGAACCTCTTCCGCTTCCTCTCGGTCAAAAACGATCGACACATAAATTGTATCCTCCAATCTTACGCCGTATCGCCCTTCCCCAAAATCCCAATTTCAGTTAATGAGCGTAGGTTATGATCGAAAATACTGCGATTTTGTATCGCATTTTGATTGAAAAGAAAGTTATGGTTGTTCTGTGAGATCTGGTGGTGTCAATATCGAGCATGACCTTTGATCTGAAGTAGAAGAACCCTGTGAGTAGTTCGGGTTGGGTACGTATCTCAGATCCATCAAGCATAGAAACCTAGTAATGTAGCAAAGAGCATTGGACATAGTCTTTGGACCTGTAACGAGCTTGGTAGATCGTTATGCTATGACGTCCGTCTTGGTAGCCAAACTCCTGATGGCCAGCGTATGTCTAAGGAAGCCACGGCACGCTGAACCACGAAGTGTTGATGAGTGTCAGGGAGCTTTCATTTTCATGCAGAAATGAAGAGCATATGAGAGATCGAAGTAAGATTGTTTGATTGAAAGGCTGCGTCATGATATTTCTAAGGTCCATGTTTGCTTTCCATCGAAGACTGGGCACGTAGAAAGTTGAATGGGATCCAATCATACGCTTAATTGAAGACTAATTCTTCGAGGTCACTTGGTCACCTGTGGCCTCAAGGGTCTCTGCTGAATATCAAGTTTCCGCCATTTCGAAAGGATTTTTATACCGTCTTCACGTCCTAAACCATGCCACGGCGACTAGCAGATAGGCTCTGAAATATCAAAGTGTAATTATCCGAAGATTCCTGGTACTCAAATTCGAGGTCCAACGATGTGGAAAGGCTGCTGCTGTCTCTGTTATCGAACGCCTCTTCAGACATTGCCGAATTTGCTTCTACACTGTCGCGTAGTCGCGAAGATGTGCATGTTGGCACCGTAAAATTCGGCTATGAAGAATTCAAGCCAATGTACCTGGAGCTAGTTGTCACTCCCATTAACAGGAAGAAAATCTTTGACGGTGGTGGCACAGAAGTTCGGGGAAGGTTGCAACACCGTCAGATTCCCGGCTGTAGCCCATTGTTCGGTAGCCCTGATTCCCAGATAGATGATGTAATGTGCAGGCAGGACTTGTGCTGAAAAGAAGGGCTTTGATCTGGTGTCGATCATTAAGGACGGGACTATGCGGTTTGAGAGTGGCTTGTGTTAAGCTTAAAAATGATGGCTCGTTGAAGGCATTATTCTCATCATGGTTGGAGCCCTTGAAGGTCTGGGGGGAGCCTTCCAGTGATTGCGTTATCGTCGGGTTTCCGTTGCAGCCTCAGAAGGCCCGTCAGCTGGAATAGAGTGTCATGAGCGCTAAGCTGAGCATCTCATAGAAGCCCAGGATGCAGAAGGTGTCGTTGATACTACCACAAATCTTGTATTCCTATAATCACACTAATATAATTCAAGGTCACTAATAACGAAGAACTTCAGAACAGAGTTACCGAACTCTTCGTCCAAAATTGACGATACGCAGCCCAGGCTTCATGCGTCGTCTGCTATGTCAAGACTCGGAGTGACGATAATAGAAAGCCCAGAGACAACGAAGAGGAGGAGGTTGGGGAGGTAGGCGACCTGTCTTCTTGAGCGTGATAGGGTTTGGGTTGTGGGTCCAGATAGAGAATTTGCTATTGAATGACACGTTTTCCAGTAGTAGAATCACAGGTTGACATCACAGGGTCTCCAAGGAGGACTGTGGAAGTTGCCATGAGCATGACAATTGTCTGGGATTTTATGTAGGTGATGTGAAGCATTGCACCACCAGGTATATAATCAACACCAGCCTGGGTTCTTCAAAGGCGGAGGCATACTTCCTGGCTGCGCCTGCAGGTTCGGAGCATATATGAGTGGACACTTTCGGAAGGAAGATTGATAGGCGAGCTGATGCTGTGGACAAGCTTGACTTCACGCGCATACAGAATAGTAGGCTGATGGATTTGCAAGGGCAGAGCTTGGCACCAAGATATCGAATGTTTTTCTTTATTTTCCATCGGAGGATATCCATCTCGAATACTGCAATCCATATAATATATTTGGGTATCTTTGAAGTCACTATGATGGTATAACGCCAAAAGCTCCAAAAGGTTGTCCTCAGACTTTGTAAAAGCAGAAGGCATGATAGAAACCTATGCATTTGGTTAGTAGATTCGCTCATCAGACCAGAATTGAGAGTCGTACTAGCAGCCTCCATTTCCTCATCGCTAACGAGTAATGGCCCCGCATCACGTCCTCTAACCCCCATTCGTTCGCTCAATGGTCCAAAAACAGAGTGATTCTTTTCCTCCTTCCAGACTTCAGGGAAAGGCTTGCGATATTGAAGTTCGAGGTTGTAGTCTTCCGCGATACTAGTACGATGAAATACGATTAGTATTGCCACTTACATAGTAGCCCACAGCATTGACAAGAGCAAAGAAGAGATGTACATGCCCTCGAAAAGCCTCCCAAGGTACGACATATTCTGGCACTTCTTCCACCGCTTCTTCCATGAAGAAGCTATATTTCCATCCGTAGGGTGGACGGAAAACACCATCTTTTGGCGTATCACCGGGAAAGCGCACTCGGTAGATGCTATTACCCCATTCAGCAACCTGAGCCTCGGATGCTGGTGCTTCTTGGGCATGCGAGACCTCTCCAAGAGGCGGAGAAGCTCCATGGGGTACAGCTTGGCTCGAGTTGTCCTTCAGAGACGTGCCATTTGTCGTGCACGCTGATCGGACGCCAGTTGCTTCTGAAGGCGGCCCTTCAAGAGGTGTTTCCGTGAGCACGTTGACAGCAGCTGTCTGCGAGTCGTTCGAATCCTTGTCATTGTCGGTGTTCACACATATGGTCGGTAGCTCACTGGTAACGGGATCGCTTGCATCATGTTCTGGCGAGGGTGAGCCTACAACATAAGGCGGACTCTCGGATACTTCGGTGCCAGTAGGCTTGTCTCCCGATGTTGTTTGATCGTCGGCATTTCTATGCGGTACCGCTTGAGGTCTTGATTTTCGACGGTGGAAAGCCTCAACACCAGACCGTAGAATGTCAGAATTGGGGATCACGCCGAGAAACCTCCCTCCCTTCTTCAGGCTGCCAGCCACATTTGCCAGCATTCCTTTAGCTTTGGCTTCGGTCTCGAAAGCGTAGTGCATGCAAAACATCATCGACACTACATCGAATCCACCGGTGGGGCCAAATCGCGAGCCAGGACCAAATCCGACCTCTCGTATGATTGGAAGATCACCGAGAGAGTAGGTGAAAGCATCTTCCGCAAAGAACTCTGCATGAAAGGTTTGTTGCGGTCTTCCACCCTGATATCCACCACGCCCACCTCTACCTCCTCTACCGCCCCGTCCACCACCAGATCTCATTTCCGTGTATCGTTCTTTTGCTTGGTCTATTGAGATCTCTGCAGGGTCCACACCAACGTAGAGCTCGACGGGCTGTGGTGCCTTTTGCCATTTACCCAAGTCGCCTCCTTTCCCACACCCGATGTCCAAGACTTTAAGACGACCTTCTCGTGACTCGCTAGGTGAGAACTTGTGGATGATGGTGCTTTTGACCCAATTATTGAAACTTCGTAGACCTTTGATTCTGCTGTCTGTTTTTCGATATTCCCTGCCGAATTGGGGCACTGCATTGTAATGTTGCCGAACTACCTCTTCAACTCCACGTGTCTGTGCTGCTTGGCGTTCTGCCTCCGCTCGTTGGTCTTGTCGTTGCAGGACTACGTCGGCGTCATGTTTGGAAATACGGGCTGCCCCACCGGGGCGTTTGCGGGGTCGAGCAGCGTCAGCATGGTTCTCATCCTCTCGAGGTCGTTTTGAGCCAAGTGAAGCCATTGTAAGGACTCTGTGGTGGGAACAATCCGAAGCGGAAGAGATGCAAGACTATTCATGCGGGAGAGAAGCTAATTCTTCCGACAAGATGGTGTAAACTATCCTCTTCAAAAAAGACAGTAAGACGGCTGAGGCGAAGCCGCACTATGTTGTGCGTACATGAGAGAGAGATTGAAGGTGGAAGAGTACTAGAATACTGAGTTCGTACCAGCGAACGCGCGCTAATTCCGCGCGTAGGTGCAAGTAATTTACCCTTTGCGGTAAAGCGTGCCGTATCTGGTTAAGGTAGCCGTAGAATGCTGCCCTCCCATCGGTTTCTGGCCCTCTTGAATATACCTCCGTATCTTGAATAGTATAGTAAGAGTCACTCTTGTCCCTTGAGAAAGCGACAGAGAAACTATTTAAATACCTTACTTTAGGGTGTAAGCCTTATCTTCGCCAAGCTTTCCCCCCCTAGGAGTCCCGACGAACGCCTATCCGATCATGCCAAACACAGGTAGGACATAAATTGTTACAATTTCTCTCAGACCCTCCGACGACGACTTGCGGTTAGCGCGCGCCGATGAGTACCCATCGTCGGCCTAGGCCTGAGCTTGCTGAGATGATGACATTTGTACGATAATGCAGATCACGTGCTGGGGGTAAACTACTCTAGGGAAACCTGTGCCTCGATGAGGAGTGTGTTGGCGATAATGCAAAGCTGCATTGATTTTGTTTCCTTATGATGCCTGCTTGAGAGCCGTGAGCTTACTTTGCCTTCTACTTGATATATGCAGATGTAGCTGAGTGCATAATCCCTTCACATGCTCAAGTATTGGTAGAATCTTTCCAGTACCTTACCCAGTCCTCCTTTCACGAAGCCCACCATCATCCGAGACCTTCTTTGAAGGTTTCTTGGCCGTCACTGCAACATATCTCCAAAGACCCCATTTTAGGACTTGATAGCCCTCAACACCTGCCCGAGTGTTCACAAACCAAGCCTCAAGTCCCAAAAACCGGATTATGAGGAAAGGTATATACGCCACAATGTAGAAGAGCATTATCATAGGCTTGATATTCTCTGACAAATCTCCCACCACGACGTCTTGAAACCCACGTCTTTCCAACATGGACTGTAAGACGCCGTATTCAAAACTTTCGTTCGCTGGCATTGATGCTCTGCGGTTGACTTGTTCTAGCGACTTCAACAGATCATTTGGCACATCTTTAGGAAGAGCGTCACGCTTGGGGTGATCATATTCATACAGAGCAATCGAACCACCAGGTTTGAGCACGCGGAAAAACTCTCCCAGTGCTTGTTCAGGGTCTGTGGCATGGACTAGAGTCTCCATGGTGTAGACGCCATTGAAAGATTCGTCGGGCAATTCCTCAAGGTGATGGTAATCCATTAAGCGGACCGTGACTGACTTCTCAAATCCTCGGTCCTTGATACATTGCTGGGCCCATCCGACGTGATTCTTCATGACATCAATCCCATAGACCTGCAGCCCCTTTCCAGCTAAGTGCATAGCAACGTGGCCAACACCACACCCAGCATCGAGAACTCTTGCACCTGGTTGAAGCTTTAGAGAGTTGAACAGGTGGTCTTCCATTCTCCGAAGCGCGGCAGTAATGGAGAAAGGCCATCTTGCATTGGGCTGATAGTATCCAAAGTGCCTTGTGCCGCCCAGAAAAAGCTGATAACCGATCCTAGACTCCAAGCTTGCGTAATAGCTTTGAAGTGATGAATTGTGGTTGATGAGAGGCGCTTTCTGCTCGTCCATCGTAAAAGAGATGCTTTTCGGGCAACTGAATGGGTAGATGAGTTTCGTTTGGCTTTCTTCTGGTTAGGCTTCGTATAGATTCGCATATTCTAGATGGTAGTATTATAATTCTAATAGTAGACTAACCGGGTCGGTTCTATTCAGAACCGAATCCATAATTATTATGCAACGCTAAACGACTATAAGTAATAAGCTAGCTATTAGTAGCTTAGCAAGTTAGATAAATACCTAAAATTAACTCTAAGTACTAAAAAAAACAGTTAGTCTATCTAATAGTATATAAATTTATCTTTAAAAATTAAGAAAAATAAAGTTATAAGTAAACTAACTATATTAGTTCTATTTAAAACTAAATTTATAAGTATTATATAATACTAAACTACTAGAAGTAATAAGCTAGTTATAAGTAGTTTAATAAGTTAGATTAGTACTTAAAATTAGCCCTGTACTAAAAAGATAGTTAGCCTAGTTATTAGCTAAGATTATCTAGACTAGATTCTAATAGAAAGTATATTAAGATATTAAAGCTAATAGCTCTTTTATAATATAAGTAAATATATAGGATAGCTAGTAATAAGATCTACTTATACGTAGTACTAGCTATAAACCTATTACTTATTAATAGAGCTAAGAGGTCTCTAGTCTAAATATAGTTAGAATAAAACTAAGATATTATATAATAATAGAGCCCCTTATATAGAGCTTTTATACGCGTAGCGAGCGCGCCCTTAGTATATATAAGAGTACCTACCTTAGTTCCTACTAGTAGTACTAGCTCTATATATAGGAGACTCTAGGTTAAGAGATAGAAGGTATTATATTAAGTAAAAAAGTTAGAATAATAGGCTAGGGCTACCCCCCCTAACTAGGAGGATTATAACTACGCGTAGGAGTAGGAGTAGTAACCCTATAATTATAGGTATAACTAGCGGGATTTTAATATAATCTACTTTCTCTTATAAGTAGATTATTATATAGCCTAGTACTAGGAAATAGTAATATAATAGTAGTAGTAAAGTATATTTATACCCCCCCTTAATAACTCTAATAGCTCCCTCTTATATATTATAAAAAAGATATATAATTATTCTTAATAAGAGTATTATAAGCCCTCTATTAAATTAGTAGTTATAATAACCTAGTATTATAAGTTAAAATAGAAAAGGATACCTTAATACTAGATAGTATAAGAGAGGAGTAGTTAGGGTAGTAATAGGCTAGTAGAAGGGCTAAGGGTACTTATTAGTATTAATTAAATTATATAAAGAAGGGTAAGAGGGTAGTTAAGGGAGTATAAACCTATTAAGAGTAGAGAAAAGGGCGTAGCCTTAATAAGAGAGAGGAGTATATAAATATTAGGATCTAATATAAGGATAATTTAGAGTATAAGGGAGAGGCTAATATATAGTATTTAAAGGTCTAGAAGCGTTATAATAAATAGGGTAGGTAAGAGAGGTTTTTTCCTATAATTTATAATTTCCTCCTAATAAAAATAAAGTTAAAACGCCCTTATTAACTCTAAGTAGCTAGATAGTAGAGTATAAAATATAAATATAAATATAAATATATAGGATTAATAAGAGAGTTCTAATATTATATATATAAAGTCTAATTAAATACCTTTAATTATAGTAATACTAATTTATATAATATTATATTATTTATAAAGTCTTAATAAAAGGTTTCCTTACTTCTAATATTATAATACTTTCTTCTAGACTTAGAAGTTAGAAATACTTCTTATTATAGTTTTAAATAACTATAAAGTAGATACCTATCTCTATTTTATCATAGTATTCTCTTAGCCTTATTAAATCTAATTTATAATCTTTATAAGAGAATATAAAGTACTTTAACTATATATAATATAGAAAAGCTAGAATACTAAGCTTAAAATATTAATTAAAGTTCTTAAATAGTACTAGACTAACTACAAGGAATTAAATTTAGAATTAAATTTATAAAGTTATATAATACTAAACCTATACAGGGTATAAGCTAGCTGTAAGTAGTTTAGTAATTCGAGTTAATACTAAAAATAACCCCTAAGTACTAAAAAAACAGTTAGTTTAAATAGTACTAATCTATTTTACTTAAAGAATCTAGTAAAAACTAAAATTATATAGTTAGATCTACTTAAAGTACCTTATATTCTAATTATTTTTACTTTATAAATAACTTATATTAAATAAATTAGTATTAAGCTTTTTAAGAGGATTATAAAATAACTAAGATTTAAATTCAAGCTAAGCTAGTAATATATTAGTATATATAAGTTATATATAAATACTTAGTAAGGAATAATTAATATTTCTCTCTAATATCTTAGATATAAGACCTTAGTAATAGTCCTTATTAATAGTAGACTACTTAGATAATATTATAATTATATTAAGAATTATTTTACCCTTAAAGTATCTAGATTAAATTATATATATAGGAAGTTATAAGAGGTTAAAGAAAGTAGAGGATTTTAAGATTTCTATCTTAGAAATCCTTTATACTCTTTAACCTCTTATAACTTCTTATATATAAGGTTAGTTCTAGGGATTTTAGGGGTAAAAACTTTATAAGTATTAGTATAGTATCATCTAAGCTATATACTACTAATAAGGACTGTTACTAAGGTTTAATAAGAATAGTATGAAGAGAAATACGCGTTTTCACCCGCCAAGTATTCGCATGTAGCCTGCATACGCTAATACTAGAAATTATGACGAGGAAGCTATCTGATGTTTTCCTATAGGTCTCCTTGTGTTGTAGTGCTTCGGTTACTACTGATTCGGTATGTAGATTGTGATAGTGTTTCTGATTTAAGAGGAAGGCTGGACGATCGATATCTATGACGGTTCTGAGGAACTTTACTAGAAGACGATTGAAGGTAGGGATATTTCCTACGCCGATCATGCGTTACAACTCACAATTGTTCCAGATTACGCGCGAAGCAGAAGGTGAGGTTATAGCATTGGCCGTCCCTTTCTTTCAAAAGGGAGGAAGATCCAGCCCTTGCTCTTATAAGAATTTAGAGCCTAGTGCCAAAGGATACAAGATTAGCGAGGTTAGATACATTTAAGAAGACGCTTGAATAGTCGATCGAAAGGATTGCGAGATAGTTCTCCCGTTAAGAAATTTGTTACTGCGGACTGCTGTGAGACATACGGCCGTGAAATATAGGTCGAAAGCGGTCAAACGCACACCCTTCGAATTGCCCCTAGAATCATCATAATTCGTTACACCTTTGTCCCCAAGAAGACTGTGCTACCACTGCTAGGCAGGACGGGTCCTTCAACAATAGCCAGAATAACGTCCCCCTAGAATCAGCATTTCCCTCCGAGGCATTAGTTGGCTCTGCTTATGGTAACCCTCACACCATTCCGACTCTTCGGAGCCGGCGAAAATTGATCGCTTCCCATCTCGATATCGTCGATGAGCGTCTCATGCAGCGCAAAGTCGAATTTCGCGTACAAGGCCGCAAGAGTCAGGTACAATTCCGCCCAAGCGAGGCTGGAACCACAGTGTTGTCAGTTCCTGCTGGGGACAGCCGCAGCTCTGATGAAAGAAAAATGTATGTAGGAGTGACTCACTGCATGCCGAGACAACCTCTCGTACCTTTCGAGAAGGGTTGAAAGTACCGTTCTTGCCGCTTCTTTTCGACGGGGTCTAGCCACCGCTCAGGCCTGAAAGCCTCGGGGTTGTCGTATACATCCTCGTGTTTGAGCAGTAGGGCGTTCGACATGCTGACTGGTGTCCCAGGCGGGATTGCGTATTTCCCGTAAACGAGTGTTTCGTTGGGCGAGATGCGCGGCAACCTTGTGGAAACCCCGTAGGAAAGGCGAATGCTTTCCATGGCGACTCCCGTGAGATAAGGTAGTTGTTCGAGCTGCCGCCATGTTGCGGGTGTATGGGCGTCCGGCTGAACGGACTGGATCTCGTTGCGGAGTCTCTGGGCCATACTTGGGTTTGTGGCCAAATGAAAGGTTGCGACACGGAGTACATTGGCCGTCGTCTCTGAGCCCGCGGCTACGAGGGTTCTAACCTCGTTCGAGAGACGTTCGACGGTCTTTTCTGAGGGTGGTAAGACTTTGGAGGAGAGAACTTCGTGGAAGACGGTCTTGCGCTGCTTTTCCTCCAAGACCTTCTCTCGGTCGGCCGAGATAAGCTTTTGGGCCTGCTGGACGGCGCTCTTGCATCAAGATTTTAGTCCATGACGTGCGGAACATTATGTAAAGGAAAGGGCATACCTCTAGGAATACCTTGTACGTTATTAAACTCGGTGACATTATCCTGATTGCCCATAAAGGAGCTTTAAAGAAGAGTCTTGAGAACCAGCGTAGGTGCTTCCCCACTCGCCAGACACCACCTTGATTGTTGATGGTAGTGACAAAATCAAAGTTGAAGTCTTCGCACTCCAGATTGCCATAGCTTTTCTCTAGAATATAGTCTGTCACGATATCCATGGTGAGCGCGCTATAGGCGGCTCCTATATTCGCCACCTTTCCAGAGTCCACGAACCCATCGAGTCTTGACAATAATTTCTCGATCTGAGTCTGGATGCTCGAAGTAGCCGTCGATATTCTTTGCTTGGAGAAAAAAGGATTTAGCGCTGCTCTTCGCATGCGATGAATGTCGTGATCCACAGTGCCGTGCATGCTGGCAGCATTACCGAGGGGCTCGTATGTCCATTGGTATTTCTCCCAACGGCCGTCTTGTCGGTAGAGCGTGTCTTGGAAGCAGGGATCGTTAACATGGACTTCATATGGGCTTATACGGATGATTGGACCTGGCAGATGGTTCAGATTTGATATTATAATTTTTGTTGATCTCAACGCAGGTTCGATGTAATGGGAGCATACCATATTCCTTATGTAATTTACTGATCTTGAACGTGTAGACACCACCCTTGCAGACATCGAAGTAGGCTTCGTAGTATCTAGTAAGCGCCGCGAGTTTTGGCCCCGGGATTCCCGCAAGGGGATGAAGATAGAGTCGGTAGATGGCCAAACTAGTAGCGTAGAGGACGAAAACTACAAAACATAGAAGCACAGCCTGCTCGAGATGGAAAATGTCCATTTCCGCCATTCAAAAAGATCGAGGTCTTCCCGTGGTTCATAGACTAGAAAAGGTGGATAGCGGAAAGAATAGGAGATTCTGAAGAGCCACGTAGATGAGGGGATTGCACTTCATAAGAGACTGCTAGCCTGATGATAGTAATGTGCTGGGCCTGCAGGACTGAGCGAGCAAGCCATTCGATGCAGCCAAAGCGCGGGGTATGTTGTATTGTCTACCCTCTCTGCCACTAAAGCCTGGTGTCGTTCTCTTCAATTAATCTTCATAAGCTTGTTTTGGACCGGGGAACTGCAGACTTAGACACCGTTGGGACCCAATAGCGTAACACAAGGGTATCGTCACATGCAGCAGCAGTATCCAACCAGAGCAAACACATTTGCATGTAATGAAGAGCCTACGCATACCTTGACTAACAGCAAAGATAATATCCTACATCACGTGTAGTAGTAGAATCTCACCAGAGCAAATTCATCTATACCTGATAAGCTACTTGATCGCGTATATAATAAATAGTAATATAGTAATAAAGGCTCTAGCTAAAAGTATTTTAAAATACCTGTAGTTATTCTTCTAAGTACTTAGGTAGTTCTTTCTACAACCTATGTACGACTTAGAGTGCTTATCTTCGGCAATGCTCAACGCGCTTTCCACCTACATCAGAGAGGGGTAGCAATCAGCGAGGAACATCGTCGATCAGAAGGGTTCCTCCAACTCGCTTATCAATTACAGCCACACTTGATTGGCTTCACCCATGCATCCTCACGGTAGTATCATGCAATCAAGCGCCCGAAAGCAAAGACAAAATCTTACGGATCGCTCTCTTGACAGGCTCAGCAAATCACAGCCGGCTATTTGAGAGTTACTTAAGTGTCGCAGGCACCCTTAAATATGCCAAGAGTCACAATGCTTTGTCGCCATATTCGCGTGCATGTTGCTCATACCAACAGCCCGCCAAGGCTAGCCTGCTGAAAAGCAAGAATGCGGGAAGCCCAAATCTATAGGTGTCCCTTTATACTCTGCTAAAAGGCTCATTTCTGGGGGTTTAAAGATATAGCTCACCTGTTGCGAATGCCGATATGTGCGGACTTTCTTTGGACGTGACGTGGAGAGCTTGACGAAAGGAGTCGGTTGTGCCCCGTAAAAGTACCTGGTCTGTTCTACGCAGATGTTGGGCTCATATCGTCACGCTTGGTGCCACTGTTGGTCTGGCATATCTCAACGTTGGTGGTTACTTCGTTGGCGCTGAGTTGCAAGGCAACCCATCGAAAGATTACCAGGGATTCTACCAATTGTGCCTCCAATTTACAGTCAAGGTCCTAGTAACCCTCCCCATTTGATATTTACGACCAGCGCCTTTTGACCATAAATAGGAGCTACTTATCATCGCCTCCCTTGGGACTATATTCGTCGGCATCTTGAGCATTGAGCTTCTATCTGGATCTGATGGTCTGCCATTAGGACTTCTCTCTTCCAAACAACGGCCGTCCAAACAAGGATATAGTATCTACTTTCTCCCAATTCTCGTTTTGGCCTTGGTGGCTACCCTTGGCGTGGACGATGGCACAAGAGAGTGGCATCCGGTCTCTTCATAATCACATCTTTCCTCATTTCCATTCTTGCAGGCCCGTCTGTAGCTGTATTGGTCATTCCAGGTACACGGACAGACTGGCCGGCAGGTGGGGCTTCACTTTGGTTTTAGGGTAATGACGAAACCCTCTGGCCTTCGAGATTGACGAATGCGCATATTGGCCCTTCTTTTTGCTAGCATCCCAATGCTACCGCCCTGAATTCAGAAGCTTTCACAACTCTGAACTGCATCTGGAGTGGCTTTTCTTCTCTTGCGGATATTTTTAACCAAGCACATTTGGTCATCCCAATCAAACTTACCTACCAGGACGGCGTCCTCAATTGCGTATTTTCTCTCAATCAAATTGGTTCGGAGAGCTTCGTTTGTACAGTTCATCTCACTGTTGGCATTACTCCAAAGAGCGCAGGCCAAATCTGGTACGATGCTTTGACAAATATACCAACGTCGAGCCACTACTATTCAATAATGATAGATAGGGATAGGGACGCAACCACAGGAAATGCCCAGAGTTGACTTCCGGCAGTTCGCACATCCTGCAAAATCTTTGGTCCATTCTCATACAACGATTCTGACAGCTGGGCCTTACAGAAGGTATGCTTCTTATGCCCTGCTACGCTCCTTGCGCTAAGACAAGAGACTTGCAAAAGGCAAATTATCCCTTCCTCTCGAGGTACAGCGCGAAGTATGATCTACAGTTGCTGGTCCCGGCAAACTTCTCCGATTTTCCCCAGATTGGGACGCACTGAGTGCACGTTCCACCAAGCGCGTTGTTAAGCAAAGGCTCAGTCACGAATGATCTTCCTAGTGCACTGTTGAATGTAGCGATACCTGGCAATACTACTAACAGCACAGGAATCATTCTCACTTGCTCCATTGATGCCAGGTGGGCCATGGGGAATTACCAGGGCGGACCCACCAGGTTAATTCCATGGCAATATGTGCAATTCGCAGGCGTGCAGAGCCCGAATCTCTTCGATGCTGATGCAATAGGAGACCCATCGAATCATGACGACCCATCCTGGCGTGCAGTCCAGATTGACATCGACTGGCTGGAAATCCTGACGCCTGCACTTAACAACGACATCACATACACTAGCTTCGCCGCCATCTTGACAGCCACCACCTTAGCCAGTCTAGTAAATACCACCAATGTCGAGCAATTCTCTCATGTCATACAGTCCAGGGTTGAATTCGAAGTCGCCTCCTTAGTTGCAAATGGTATCTATGTCACGAGTCGGTTTTGCGGGGCTTGGCCAAGGAGGAGCGCAATACTCGAACTCGCTGAGCTTCCTACCCGGAGAACCCTCCGAGTCGATATGGAAACCTTTCATGGCTGGCACGTACAGACTCCCTCGCCCTACCACCGGCCCGTATACCATGCTTGATTGGTCCGTCCAGGTCGCCGGGCTCGCTTACCGTGCCGACAGCAATGCATATAAACTTGCACTGGTGGTGCTGTTTCTGCAGGCGGCGCTCGTCCTTGCGCATACTGTCTATGTTCTCTACACTCGCGTCTTTTGCAGTACCTGGGACTCATTTACCAGCTTGGTCGTTTTGGCTAATAAGTCTGCTATTAAGCGCACCGAGAGCGGGGAAGCGAACGTCAGTGACACGGCTTCCTTGTTTAGGAACGCTGGCTCAGGCATTAAACGGTATAGAACGATGAAGACAGAAGTGCGTATCCGTCCGAAAAAACGCCCAGGAGCGAACAGCCCCGCTAGTAGGGCCGCGAGTAGGACCGGCCAGCAAGTCGAGCTTCTCTTTGGTCGGGCCGAAGGCACACTTGCTCAGGCTGGAATCGAGAAGCTAAAAATAGGAAAGGCATATGGATAGGGCTTCTTACAACATGGCCAGAGATCTTCACGATAAAAGCTCGCAAAGGGAAGTGGAATGCCACTTTTGTATGGATATCAGCCGCTGCCAACGTGAAGGTGGGGGGCTCACGGGCCAAGCGACATAGATCCTCTCCAGTAGCTGACTCTTCTGCTCATAAATCCTATTCGAGACCTTTTGATCGCTTACTTATCAATTTTAATTTCTTTAGAAGCAATTCTTACCCAAGCCCAGCCTCAAGATTCGACTTCCACGCCCAAGCAACATGTTTTGGGAAACTCCGGACTCAAAGCTGGTCTCAAATCGTACGCAGATTTTACACATAAGATGATTCGGAAACCAAATAGATGCTTGAATCGACCCTAAGATCCTGATTTGATATATGAGCTCCAGGTGTCAATCTTGGTAGTGCATGAAGGGGCATTAGCGGTCGGCATAATCCTCCACGAAACGGATCTCGGATGCAGCGCTGGAATCTGGGCTCGAAGGAGCAACGCGAGGGTTCCTCACCCTTGCGGGTTTTCTGCTCCAAGGCAAAAGGGACAGAAGTGTCCGTTGAAGGCGTGGCGGTGGTCTATGAATGGGCAATGTGCCATTTCCATACGCTGTTGGTTAGCTTGGGCAACTGAGCTTTGTCTAGATTGCGATAGTCCTGGATTCTGCGGCGGCAAATCGACCATTTCACCTCCAGTGTCTATTGCTTCCTCAATTAGGAAAAATTCTAGGTGATCAGCTTCTTGAGTATCATGTAGCTTAGTCGTCCGTATGACGACGTTCTTCGAGAATGTGGCTGAACGTTGGATGCCAGTTGAGCAAGGACCATAATTGCAGTCACGGAGTCCCAGCTAGCAGACGACTTACCACACATCATCGTCCACACTATGTGGATCGATACAATAGCCACGTTCAGTAGAAGGACAACCATGGCCAGCTGCTGTGCAGTTGAAGTCTGGTAAATGAGGCCACTTATGCCAAAGTTCACGCTGAACATATCATTGGCTTCCGGATAGTTCAAAGCTCTTCTGCCCTCAAGAATCATACGATCGAAATGGTTTTCCTTTTCGTAGGGAGAAAGAGTTCATTGCGAAGGGTTTCCTTGAGCCTTCAATAACCTGGTGACCCCGGTACGAGAGAGGCCATCTACAATAAAGCTCGCAATCACGGAACATAGCAAACCAGGTCGATTCGTATTGTTTTGATTTTGCCATTCGTCGATAATGATCTTTCCGATACGCTCTATGTCCTCAGTGATTCTGACGCTGTTCAGAATGCTTTCAATCGTAGTAGAATTCCAACCTAAGTGGCCTGGACCTGAAACTGGAGTCGTCGGAGTACCTAAGAGCATTTCGCCAAGATTGATAAACTAAGATAGCATCTTGCGTACTTGCGCTCCCATCCGAGATAAAGCCAACCAAGCAGTGAGGAGAACCCAACACCCATAGGACCTCTTTAGCGCCCAAGAATGCAACCCCCATGCATGCCCCTCCTTATTATACCATTGCTAAGGTGGCTCTGCTGAATTACTTCCCTGCCCTGTTGCCGCCACTGAAACGAGCACGGCTTCAGCTCAAGTAGATATAGGACTCTCTATCAGCCCATCCGGACTTCTCATCATGCATCGCTCCTTTTTTCAAAAGAATATTGCGGTTTATAATTGTACATGTCTCTACAACATATTTGTCGTGTCCACTCATTCGAAACGAATATCGCTATGGATTCAGAACCCATTTCCGCGGACATGAGCCATGTTGAATATTCGCCTCCCAGACTAGGATGGATGAGTGGACCAGCTGGACAGGGAACACTTGATATTGTTTGGAGTTACATTATCACTATATCCTTATGCTAGTAGTCTATTCTATGCTTGAACGTTCCAGGACCAAAGGTATCCAGTTTCCAGGTGCTTTGGCGCAAGTTGTCACTAACAGCCTTGGGCGTATCGTGCCCTGAATTGATGTTTTCTTTTGCATATGGTCAATGGCTGCATGCCCGCCGGTCCGTACAAGACTTCAACCAAGCTGCCCCAGGAGACAGCTCAGCCTTGCACAAATGGTCCAAATTGGGATGGATTAAAGGTATATTTACCTGCACCGGTTTGATCTCAGAGAGCCGCTCAACTAGAAGATGGACCATGAAAGAGGCATCCTTCGCAGAGATGGGTGGTTTTAGGCTCCGCACAAGAGATTTTGCGGCGTTTCCCTTGGATGCCAAACAGGTCCACTATTTAGTCTCCAGTGGACATATGGATCTACCTACCCTTAACGAGCGAGTCATCGAAGATAAGAACAAAGCCGATGGTCTCCTTCGAGCTATCACACTTTGTCAAATTCTATGGTTTTTAGTCAATGTCATTGGTCGATGGGCTCAAAGGCTGGTAGTTACCACCTTTGAACTGACGACCGTATCTTTCATTCTTTGCAGTTCCATGACAGCCTTCTTCTGGTGGCGCAAGCCGGCTGATGTCTTTCTGCCGGTGAACATTGATAGCGATATCAGCATTTCCAATCTCTTACAAGCGGAAAATCAGACACTCACTGCATGGAACCACACTCCATTAGACTTCGTGAATCGCGAAGAATGGTGGTGGTCTAAGTGTTGGTCGAATTTGTGAACATCCTTCGCAACATGCGTCTTTCATTCGGTTCAGATGTCAGGCCAATCGATCGTATTGGAGATACCCAAGTAAAAGCGGTTCCAAGAGGGAAACAATGGACGATTGGGTTGCTGGCATATGTCTATTTGGCTGTCTTGTTTGCTGGCTGGAGCCACAAATTTCTCACTTCGGTAGAGCAAACTCTTTGGCGCGCAGCATGCGGTACGATGATGGGATCCGTTACAGCCCTTTTGTTCATCCTTAAGTTGACAACATTCTGGAATAAAGACCCCATCCCAGAAGGCGTTAAGACGAAACTCTTTGGGCGGATATTTCAAACGGAGAAACCGAGGAGGGTGGACAAATGTTGCAAAAACTGAATCGTGCGCTGGATCACGTCAGAAACAATTCAGCCACGAAAGATCCCAAGTTATATATATATCCCTTTAAAATCCATTGTACCTGTTTACGTTACGGCTGTATTCTATTGTCATGCTCGTGCCTACGTCTTCGTCGCCGATATCATCGAGCTAAGTTCTCTGCCGGCGAGCGCTTATGCAACGGTGGACTGGCAGAATTCCTGGCCACATCTCGCATAACATCTGCTCTGTACTTTTTTCACCCAAGAAATTCGACATCATGAAAAAGTTATCGTGGGTGATTTCTCTAACGCGGACCATAGGACGGAGGTGGAATTCGACAACCAAATATCAAGGCGCATGTGTGTGTCTGACGAAAGGATAGGTAGAGTAGGTTCAGAATGTACCGTAAGGTACGGTCTTTCGTTCGAGTGGCTATTTTAAGGATGCTGCCGTTACTTTCCGGCGGGTGCCCGACCTCCACCGACCGGGTACTCCCTAACATAACGTGTATACGAACCGCGCTAGGTAGAGATTGTGGCGAAGTGGCGATAGGTGTTATACTACGCTATCATCGATATATATGCTTTTGCCAGGCTTGACTGCACTGGGACGATGAGTCCGGGATCTTGAACCATCAACATAGCTTCAATTGATAGAGCAACGCAGGCTGGGTTTGCGGAAACAAGGGGGAAGTTGGTGTGGTCTGATGCTAGGGAAGGCGAAGAGTCAGATATTGTTGCGATTACAGCTGAATGTCGTGGTCGTTACATTCTCTTAGGCATAAAAACTGCGGTAAAGAGAGCTAGGACAGACCTTCCCATGAGGCCTTAGGATTTCGAGGGTCTTGCTTCGTTCGCACTCCTCCTTGCTGCTCCTTTCGAAGCGGCCATGCTCTTTTCCATGGTCGTATAGAGAAAATCCTCCTCATCCTCACTCCATCCCACAGCCCTTAATGCCATCTGATCACCCATCCTATTCATCAACTCTTCGCCCTCTCGCTCCTCACATGTAGCGTCACTATGCAATTCCGTGTATCCTGCTAGTCATTCCCTCCCAATAACGGCTTCGGCTCCGTCGCACCGACCGCTATACCCTTTCACCCGCCAGTTCCATCCACCGAGCGTCAGAGCCCCGCGAAGGGATGAGGTCCTTGAAGCCACATGTATGCGTACTCATCTGAGCTCCTAGGTAGTCACCACGAATCCATGCCAAGCCCCACAAGCTCACTGTCGAGTTCGTGTTTCACGTTGATTGTAGAGATCTCCTCCAGCGACCAGACTATTGAAAGAGTACCTGGTGCAGGCTGACCGCGTCTTGCAAAAGCGGAAATTTCTATGCATCCCGTAGCCCTGGCCATATCATTCTCCCACTCTTGCGAACCAAGCTTTTGACACCATATCCACCGTTGCCTTGCTCCCAGTGACGGCTTCTGGCCTCAGTGCGAGTGAAATATGCTGTCAGTGCTCCCGTGGTCTCCCCACCTTTCCCCTACTGGAGGGTCGGCATCCCAGAACAGGCTCAATCCTCGAGGGTGTCTGGTCGCGCAAAGAGACGAAGAACCCTTCCCATTCAGGCATCTTACCGTTTTCACAATCTGGGCCCACGATGTTCTGAGATTCGGAGTTCAGGGGACTCTCTGTAATTCAGACATCTACCTTCGTAGGCGGCAGTCAAATCGTTCTGAAAATTACCGATCAATACCGTTAGATTTATTTCGCATTTCAGGCGCTAAAAATAAACGCGTCTATTCTACAATGAGAGCTCATGTTTTGCTTCTCGAATAGCTCTAGAGCATCATCGAAGTCACATTGACGGGATCCAGGGTTTGTCCAGATTTATATACTCCTCTCGATATTGTCAAGCTCTACCAACCGCTTCTGCCTCCTCCAAATCAGCCACCATGGGTTCCGACCCTCAATACGCCAAATATCCCAACCTGTCCCTCGCCCAGGACATCTTCACCCTCACAAACCCTTCGTCCACCAAAACCTCTCGACAGACCTCCCTCCAAAAGCTCCAAAATGCCATCTCTGAACAGAAAATGGCTCCGTTATACCGCTATCTGGCGCACCCAACGGACGGCATACTCAACGCCTCAGGCGAAGGCACGGCGAAAAGTCCATCAGTACCCAACCCGAGAAAGCCGAATAGCGCCGCGAGTATGGTATCGAAACGGAGAAACAGTGCCAACTTCAACTTCCCGTGGGACGAGGCTCTCTATGAGAAGCTGAAGGCGGAAAACGAAGAGGAGCTGGAGACTTTTCAGAAGGAGGAGGATGAGGCAGCTGAAAGTGCTGGGGAGACTGAAGTGCAAGCTGCGAGAGGGCAGAGAGCTGAGTTCTGGGCGAGAGTGGGCGATAAGGTTCGTTCACTCAACAGCCAACCAACAACATCTACTACATACACTAACACAGTTCGATGGCGCAGGACAAAGCACTCTCATCTTACGAAGGCGTCTTCGAGAAAACCGGCATCCTAGGCACGAAAATCGACCTCGTCCTCGCCATCATCCGCATCGGCATCTTCTTCGGCGACCGCCTCAGCGTCAAGAAAAACGTCGACAGAGCCAAAACCCTCGTCGAAAGCGGCGGCGACTGGGACCGTCGCAATCGATTAAAGGCATACCAAGGCCTTCACCTTCTGACCACACGCTCGTACAACCTCGCCGCGCCTCTCCTCCTCGACAGCCTCTCCACCTTCACCAGCTACGAACTATGCTCCTACTCCTCACTGGTCGTATACTCCGTCCTCGCCGGCTCCGAGTCCCTCAAACGTCTAGACTTCAAAACCAAAGTCGTCGACGCCCCCGAAATCCGCGCCATCCTCGGCGACGGCGAAGACAAACTCTCCGCCCTCTCTGGCACCACCCCAGGCACAACCGATGAAGAAATGAAAGATGCCTCCTCCACAGCTACACCCACGCCCGCCCCCACAGCCGTCAACCTATCAGCTCTCGGATCCTCCACCGCCCCGCAAGAAGTCGAGGCACCGGTAGACTTCACACCCCTAGCAGGCCTCGTCCGAAGTCTCTACAACGGCCACTACCAATCCTTCTTCCTCGCCCTCGCCGCCGTCGAAGAGAATTTCCTCAGCCAAGACCGCTACCTCTACGAACACCGCGCCTGGTTCGTGCGCGAGATGCGCCTGCGGGGATATCAACAACTGCTTCAAAGCTACAGGGTCGTAGGTCTGGGCAGCATGGCGAACGATTTCGGCGTCTCGGTCGACTTTCTTGATCGGTATGTCCCTCTTCCCCTCTCCCCTTTTCCCACCCTCCTTCATCCTCATCCCTATACCCCCCAATATACCCCCCCATCAAAATTCCTCCCCCTTGCCCAATCCATCACGCAGCCCTCTCCCCATTTCTCTCCCCATCTTTCCATCCATCCATCCCTCCTTCCGTCCATCCATCCCTCCATCCATCTCTCCATCTCTCTCTCCCTCCCTTCATCCAAAACTAACCCCACCAGCGATCTCGCCAAATTCATCGCCGCAGACCGCATCCCCTGCACCATCGACCGCGTCAACAAGATCATCGAGACCAACCGGCCGGACGACAAGAACCGCCAGTATGCCGACGTGGTCAAGGTGGGGGACGGGCTGATTACGAAACTGCAGAAGTATGGGCAGGCGGTGAGGTTGAGGGGGAGTGAGAGGGGGTAGGGTTGGAATTTTGGGGGGTGGGGGGAGGGAAGAGGGTGTGGGGGTGGGGAGGATGTGGTGTAGTATAGATGATGGAGATAGAGAGGGTAGAGGACCGTCGCCATAAATGCTGATAGTAATCAAACGAAGACTAGCTCTATGCTGTCTCAATGCCAGTGTACGCTCTTTTATCATATACGCTCTTAATCTCCCATCTCCCTTCCGAAAAAGTCTCATTCATTCATTCATTTTATAAACCCGCATCATCTATCTACACCACCTCTTCCCCTCCCCTCCCTTTCACCCTTCTATCCACCCTTTCATCCACGCCCCACCCACCCATTCTTCCACCCTCCATCCATCCCCCCCCTCGCCCTCTCCCATCCCACTCCCATCCCCCTCTCCCCTCCCCCCTATCTAAACTCCCCCATAAACCCCTCATGAAACGCCTCAATCCTTCCCACCCACTCCTCCCCCGGCGCCAAGAAAGTAGTCCGGAAATGCAACGTCCCCTCCTTCTGTCCGAACCCTGACCCGGGCACAACGCATATCCCGGTCGCGTCCAGGAGGCGGAAGCAGTAGAATTCGTCGGGGGTGCGGTGTTCACGTTTGGCTTGGGCGATGGCGCGGGAGGGGAGGGTGAGGGTTGGGTAGAGGTACATTGAGCCCTGGAGATAGGAAGGGGGGGGGTTAGTTTAGGATAGGAACTGATAGGGGGGATTGGGAACGGGGGTATAGAGAGGCAAAGGGAGGGAAGAAGATACATACCTGAGGCTCCTGACACTCCACCCCCTCCATCTTCTGAAACGCCTCGAATAACGCCCCAGCCCTCTTCTTCAACCCGGTCGCTATACTCTCATACTCCTCCTTATAAAGCGCATAGCTCGGCTCCCCCTCCTTGGGCGGATTCACCTGCATCTCGACCAGACACTGCCCGATGACGGGCGCGCAGAGCATGATGCTGACGAACTTGTACACCTGCGCCGCGACCTCGGGGTCGAAGCCGACGAGCTCGAAATATCCGCCCCGATGCCCGCATTCGCCCACCATGCCTTTGGAGATGCTGTTGAGGGAGGCCAGTTCCAGACTGTCGTATTTACCCGGGGTTTCTTTTTGCAGGTCTCGGAGGGCCTTTTTGAAGGAGGTGAAGTGACCGGTGAAGATGTTGGTTTGGTAGACTTCGTCGCCGAGCACGACCAGTTTTTCCTCGGTGGCGAATTCGAGCACGCTGCGCACGTCTGCGGCGGAGAGGTTGGCGCCGGTGGGGTTGCCGGGGTTTATGACCACGATCGCGCGCACGTCTGTGCCTTCTGCTTTCGCTTTCTTGTGTGCGTCGCGGATGGCAGACATATCCGTGCCCCAGGTCTTGCTTTCGTCGAGGTAGTAGGGCACGCAGCGTGCGTTGAGCACGGAGAGAGTGGCGGTGTAGAGGGGATATTGCGGTATCGGCACCAGGATCCCCGTCTCGGGCTTCGCGCAGATGACGTTCATGAGCGTGTTGACGCCTGACGAGGCGCCGGCGCTGAGGAAGATGGAGCCCGGGTCGGAGGGATAGCCATCTCGTCGCTCGATGTATTTGGCCACGCTCTCTCGTATGCCTGGCACGCCTTGGCTTTGGCTGTATGCGCCTACGCTTTTCACTTCGCTGAGCAGCCACTTCGCGCGGTCGAGGACATCTTGCTTGTACCCGAACGAGGTCTTGAGAGCTTCTTCGTTGTCGAGAAGGGGTGGATATTCGAGTATGCTGAGCACCTGGCGGAAAAAGGTGATGGGCTTCTGGTCGAGCTGTTGGGGGTTCCCGATGTTTGCGGAGATGACTTGGTCGAAGGGGAGGGAGTCCTTGTCTCCTGGTGGAGTAGGAGGGTGGCCTTTCTTTAGATTGGCACGGTAGGTCTCTGCTCGTGTGGCGAGTTCGCCGCGAACTGCGTATTGGGCCTCGCGAACATTCTGGTTTATGTTGTTGATATTGAGACTGCGGACAGAATTTGTAGTCGACATGATGCGGGCAGTACCAGGAGATGAGGCGAGTGAGAAGGGTCGATTGGGATCTATTGCAGGGCGTTAGAAAGCATGTTGTAGTTAAAGGATGTTGAGGAAATTGGTATACACAATTCAATAGATGCAGAAGACGGTAGAGCTCAACGTACCTAGTAAGCAGCTCTGTTGGATACTCCTTAGACTCTTGGATCGTACTAAGCAAGTACTTTGCAGTCTCAGAGACAGCAAGAGAGGTCTTATAGTAACGGCGGTGGTAGAAGAGGCAATTATCAAAGGCATCTTCAACTCCGATAGCGGGAGATCTCTCGCCGCTAGATCTACAATGAGATCTAGAGCGAATTGCTTTTCTGTTATCGAAGTGTCATTATTGTTGCTCGTTACTCACGAAGGGCGTAAGTGGCCGGCAGCTCCACTGGCATGATTGGCAATGAGAATCAGCTCATGTTTGATATGTAGTTCCTGAAGTGAGGATGATAAATCGAGACGTGCCTTATCTCCAATGTGGATGGGGCCCACGATTTAGAACTAGCTCCCACATAAAGCCGCTCGATGGCCCTTGGGTGAGTTTCACAATGTATACCTAACATCAAGTCATTTAATACAAGCAAGGAGTGCTATTATTGCAGTGTCAAATATCCCGTGAGAGCCAAAGGGTATCTTATTCGTTGATTGATTGCACGTAACTGCACTGAAGTAAATCTATGCTATATCCGAGGTATCTATCATATTCCCCTCTTAAATACTCCTCAACATATCACCCATTGCTTCAGCCAGCCAGCCTCGAACAACTATACTCATGAATGACAATTCCGCAAAGCAAACGCAGCTACCGTAGACAAGCACCTAATGTGCCATGTTGGACAACACGGCAATCTTCTGGTCGTCAGCCACTGCGCCCTCGAAGTGGTAGAGAGGCTCCAACTTGGCCCGCTTGTTGCACAAGATGTAACGCTTGATCCACCACGGTAGGGCTTTGGTGACTTGATATTTGACGTGGGTGCGGGTAGGCACGGCGAAAACGTAGTCCAACTCCTCAAGCGTCCTCTGTTTGGTCTCTGGCACAAAGAGGAAGATGAGGACCAACGCGGTAAGATTGAGGGCGGCGTAGAAGATGAATGCGCCGACCGGATGGAACGCCCGAAGGATACGGGGAAAGGAGATGGAGAGCACGGCGGCCCAGAAGAGACAGGTGGCCACTGCCCAGGACATGCCCACTTCACGGTGTGAAAGTGGGAAGACTTCGGCGGAGTAGGTGAAGGGCACAGGTCCTTCACCGGGCGAATAGAATGCCGCGAATAAGAAAATGAAAAAGGCGATCAGCCCGAGATGAGCAGTTTGCTCCTGTGGAATGATGAAGCAGAGACCGGCTGCGAGTAAAGTCCAGGCCATATTGGGGAAAGTAAACAGGAGAAGAGCACGACGACCCCAGGTGTCGATTGTCCATACTGCGGGCCAGGCGAAGACAAAGTTTACGAGACCAAATCCGAAAGAGGCAAGCAGAGCAGTCAAGTTGCTAGCGCCAGCATTGACGAACACTGTCGAGGAGTAGAATGCGATGATGTTGATCCCGCACATCTGTTGAGCCAGCATGACAGTGAAAGAGGCACCCGTTGCACGTCGAACACGAGGGATGGTGAAAAGTTCGATGAAGCGAGTGATGTAGTTGCTGCGGCCAATGATGTCAGCCTCCTCTTGGATCTGAGCGTGGATATAGTATAGGTCGCGGGCTGCCTGTAGGGGGGTGTTGCGCAAACGGCAAAGTGACCGGAAGGCATTGGCATAACGACCCTTCTTGATGTACCAACGCGGTGATTCCGGGCAGAAGTAGACACCGACGAGCAGGGGAATCGCGGGAAGCATAGCAGAGCCCAACTGCAGACGCCATGCAATAGCCCCAACATTGTAGACGGCCAAGTTGGCACAGAAGCCGAGAAAGATTCCGAACGCTGTCCACATTTGCCAGCTCATCACTAGACCACCTCGAATGGCAGCTGGGCAGTTTTCCGCGGCGTAAATCGGGACAGTCGAGGCTTTCGAGCCCATACCGATCCCAAGGAGAAGTCGAGTGACAAAGAGTTGAGGCCAATTCTGTGAGACAGCGGAACCGATGACGGACAGGAAGCAGAAGACGGCCGAGAAGAAAATTGTGCCACGACGACCGAAGAAGTTGTTCAGAGGGTCCGAGCACCAACAGCCACTATAACAAGTATTCAGTAATGATTCACTTGCAGCCAGATCCTGTGAAGTCTGACTTACATGAATGCAGAGCCCAGATAAGGGCCTGCGTTTACCACACCGACAATCCAGGAATTGGTATCATAGTTGACCCCAGGAACCGGTCCGCCCTTGGCAGCAGAAGGAGCCGTGTCGGGCACGCCAAAGGCAACTGGCCATGATAGGTTGGCACCGTTCGAACCTGTCTGATCCCAACCTTGCACGGCAGCACCGATCGAACAGAGGATGACGGTGAAGTAGAGAGCGCCTGGCTGACGCCATTTGTGGAGAACCTCGTTGCGGAGGGCGTCTCGTTCGACCTCGTCGAGCTCGGCTATCTGCTCGAACCCAGGAGGATCCTGGGCCACTAAAGCCCCCTTCTTCAACAGCGGCACCATGTCTTGCATGTTCGCCTCTTGAGCGAACTGTTCGACATTGTAGAAAAGGGTCTCGCGTGGGATGCCAGCCAGGGGGTTTTGGATTCTGTAGACACGAACGGCTGGTCAGGACAGGCTCGGCGGCTTCCGTGAAGACGATGCGGGAAGGAAGGCGACCCACCTCGCAGTAACATTGCGATTCAAGCTGACAGACTGTTGGCGAGACCCCCCCATCTTCTCACTATCGGGATCGAAAGTGTCATTGCTAGTAGCGAATCAGTCTGATTGATTCTGTGATGTGGCAATGGGAGTACACACTGAGTCTTGTCGATGTGCGACAGATCGGCTTTCTCATTGTAGTCGGCCATCGTTGTGTGACCCTGCTTCGATGGAGCAGGAAAGGATGATGAGAAGACTGAAGATGAGGGATAAGGAGGGGAAGATATATCTCAGTGGTGGGGGGATCTTTGATGGGAGTGGGGAGGTAGAAGCAAAAAGAGTGGTAGGGAGGGGGCGTGAGGAGATTATGTATCCGAGCAAGTCAGGCCAAGGCTGTGGAATGTGCTTCCTTCCATTCGACAGAGGAGCAGGAGTGATGATCCACCCCAAATACGGCGTCCCACCGTGCAGCTTACTGTGCTACCACTTGAACCAAAGAATCCATCACCGATTCAGTCAAGGGCTGTGCGACTTCTACAGGCATTGGCCGTTTTCTCATGCTTGGCGTGACTGGAGGGCGGTGGAAGCCTTCCGGCATATGGTTAGCAGCATGTTGGAGATTGGGCCGGCACATGCGCCGAGGCCAGCCATTTCCTGGGGAAAACCGCGAGCTAGAGGCCGGCAGCGCCGTGGAGGATTCCTACTTAGCGATTAGCATGGTGTGGGAGGCGTTGGGTCGTTCTCAAACGCTATTGCGGAGACCATGTTTTTAATTAACGGTTAGCAGATGGACGGTAAAGTTAGGTAGATGAACACATCTTGAGTCGTGAATTCTCCATTCTATCAGGTATCAAGTCACGGGCAAGCCTCGTTGAAGAAAGCATGCAAGCGACCCACATGCCAAGCAGCCCCAAGATGCGACCTGCGTTGGTGCTCCGCCGCAAAAGGACATAGATGCGACCATAATTTCATATGGTGTAGCGCACGAAGACTGCACGCATCCACACTTCTCCCGTCGCACATATTCTTGCGAGTTAAACCGACCTGTAGTCGGCCTGAAGCACTGACAATCGTTCAGCGCCGTTTTGCCACGACTCGTTCACACCAACCCTCCCGGGCCTTGCTGAAAGCTGAATGACTAGCTGAATCCTTACCATGCTGATTGGCTGCAGCATTGTGTCACGGGCCTTGCGGGGATCTGTCAACGGCAATTACATAGTATACTCGGGGGATACAGACTTCCCCCAAGGATATCAATCCATCAAAGTCAAGTCATCATGTGATTATCATGGTGTAAGAATAAAGGAGGCTGGAACTACAGTAAGGTAGTACGGAGTACACTGGGGGCAAATTCAAAAATACCAAAGGTTCCAGAGCCAATGTCAGGGTCCATCGAGCCGAGTGGTCAGTAAATCTCCGCAACCAGCCATGAGCTACCCCGCACCTCCAACCTCGAAAATGTTTATCAGAAAGCGCATCTGACTCGTCTGCGTCAGCGTCCACCTTGACCCTCCAATCAAGATGCGAGATCTCATCGTTTCCGGACACATGTCGAAAGGTTAACAGCTGGGACCACACAATAACCTTTCTTCATGGCATGGCTCCCCGACGCCCAGCCGAGTACCCTTGCTCCTCGTGGTACTGTGTACACAGAGTACCGTAGTAGAGTTACGTTAAGGTAAAGTACTTTACCTTAGGAGATAATCCTGCCAAGACACTAGTCGTGAAAAGTCGGGAGAGACTTGCGTCGAGCTGACTGGGATCTTTCCCAAAGATAGGTACCTACGCACGTCGGTGACAGAATAATTCGGACACTAGGCCAGATAGAGAACCGCGCTGAAATCAATATACATTCATTCCTCCTACGACTAAAAGTTCCCTACTGCCTATTATAACGTCTTTCCTTCACATTATGCAACGAGTCCTAAGTGGCATACGCCCGAACCCTACGTTGTCGTGGCTGTAAGACTTTCGTACGTGATATTAGGCTTGAACTCTAGCGGGGTTCTCTATCTGGCCTAGTGTCCGAATTATTCTGTCACCGACGTGCTACGTTACCTTACCTTACTGTTGGCATGAGCCTCATCTTCTTTCTCCACAGCTTCATCCTACACCCTAATGCCTTCGCTATGGGTAGGGCATCCATGCTGTTCTGCTTCAATGTCCCTCCGGCCTCATGAGATGATCAACAAGCCGACAACCATCTATATGCCAGGCCTCAGCATGTGCTTGCTATCATTATGAAGCCAGCTAGGAACTAGAAGCTATAAATTTGATCTGTCAATACCATCCTCTGCCTGGTCAAACGAGCAGATGCACAATGCAAGCAGGTCCATGTCGCGTCCTTGACGACACTCAATTTTCTCGCGCCCTGGGGGTCATCCCATTGCAAATTATGACGCAATCTAACAACGTTGTCTCGAAATTCAATTCAGAACCATGCTAACAACGGATGGCAATAGTCACATCGCGAGAGAAGACTGGGTAGGTATCTTATTGACGATTCGCAGGATCAAACAGAGCCCATACATGCACAATTTCTTCTTCATCGTCATTCACTTTGGAGACAGTGTCACTGCTCCTGTTTCCAAGAAATCAAGAGCCGTTGACCTTTGCATCCAAGAATCCCAGGTGTTGGACATATGTATATAATATACAGTGTCACCAACAGCGTTGTCGATAACTCGTGCCAGGAAGAATTCAGTCCACCCTTTCTGCGCCGAGTCGAGCAGCCACAACGCAGTCGCTTCAACGAACTCTTTCAAAACAATGGCCTCGATGTACTTGAGCTTTCCGTCGACCCTGACCTTAGTCATGGCCGTGAATTCCAGAGCTAGTGAGCCATACGTGAAGCGTTGATGGAATCGCCCTGCAACAGGATCGTTGTGGACAAGTGTTGCGGTGTCCGTGAAGAATTTTATGAAGCTTGCTATGGGCAAACGGGGTTGGAAGCTCGACGCGTATTCGAAGACGCCTTGCAATGGATGAGGAAGACCGTGTATAGGGGCCATATTGAAACTGCGTGTGATGATCTCATTGTCCGAGGGCTGGCTGACGGGACCCGTCCGTGTGCCGTCATTGGAAATCGTCAGAGCGTTGAGACGGAATGTCCGTGCTTGGATCGTGGGAAATAGCTGGCAGATCCAAAGCAAGTGTGAGAGAGAGATATGGTCAACGCGCATGGTCTACATCGGTCGGACACAAAGTGGCGTGAGGACGTCTCAAAAAGAATGGGAATATCCTCATATTCAATTGAGGTGGCATACATCGCTGCTAACTTTCTTGAGTAGGAAGTGGACAGAAGCGATGGACCGCGAAACAGAGCCAAAGCCTCAGCCCACTGACACCAAATCCCCTTGCCGTGTTTTCGGTTGCTTCGCCTCGGCCTTTGACATATGTATGGTCCAAGAGCTTAAAAGCTTCGTCTCAATGCTTGTTTCACTGCAAGTTTGGAACATCTCACATGTCTGCCTCGCTTGCTTAGTGTCACACTCTTCGAAGCGCCACCATGCCAGCAAGCTTCTCCAAACTCTACAAGCGCCATACCGATCAGACGTCTGTCACATTGGTCACCTGAGAGAGCTTTTTCAACCTGGTTTCAGCTATGTATCATGTTCTTGCCACTGCTGGACGTCTGTTGTGGGGCCCGGGCCTCCCAATTCTGGAAGCGCTTGTCGCCAACGAACGAAAGGGATCCCGAACAAGCGCATGAACTGGAATAGGCAAAACGAAACATTCTCTACGACTGTTTGACACCGGTTCTAGCCTTGCGAGGTATGCATTGCATGCGGGGTACATTTGCTGCATCAGCTGCTATGAGCAACAAGCATGCGAAGCACAAATCCTGCTACCTGAACAATGTAGTGCTGTCATACCGCAATTGATATCCACTCCACCCGTCACTTTCACTTCTTCTCCTATTGGGACAGTCTGTACCAGATCTTCATTTGATCAGAGCCCGTGCACCACCCATGGAAATGACACTGGTAGTGCACATCCATTACGACATGTTATGACATACAGACTTCGTTGCTTAATCAAACCCTCAGACCTCGGATTTGTGCGGAACAATTCACTCACTCAGTCTGACCTCGCATGCCGAGTTTCCAGTAGCGAGACTATCCAATTCCGACAACAAGCGTCCAAATGAGCTACTGGTGGGTGTGAGCTCATCTCTCTACGACGCTGTCTACGTATATGCAGGTGCAGCTAACTCAAAATCTATCTTGACAGCTTGCTTAAAACCAATGAAGGGGAATTGAGATGGGGCCTAGTAGGGCCCACGAAAGATTTCATATTCGGTGATCTGTTTCAGAAAGCTCAGGCTGGACTGCTCCGACATCGAACCATGTACAATGAGCGTGACCACGTTCGACTCTTTCGTGTTGGAGCGTTCAAAGCTCGCTTGAAAGCTGAATCTGTTCTCGGCCAGTAACATACTCAACACACTGATGTCTCGATATGATCAATCGTCAATGTGGTCTCTCTTTTGGCAGGAGCCTTCACATAGCGACCAACAATATCGCTTCCTTCAACTTTCGGTATTAACAACAACAACAACAACAACAACAACAACAAACCATGTCTCATCCTTCCAATAATCACTCGACTAGTACCGCTTCTAAAGATAGATCTTCGACTTCGACTTCTCCTGCACGCCCTCCTTGTGAGCATCAAGTCTTGCCCTTCATAGTGAACCAACTTGGACCCGGATAGTCTGCCCTTCCATTCCTCTTCGTCTTCCCATACATGAATCCCCCCTCACCCACTAACTAGCCACATATCACATCACATAACATACAAGCAACCAAATTATTATAGATCACAGCACTCATCTCTCTACCCACATGCCTCTCCGCACCCTCGCGTACCATAACCAATATTCCCCATCACAACCCTGATCCTATACCTTGCATACATACACACCACCCCATCTTCTAACCTCCATCTTCTTCCACCTTCGGTCCACACTCCACAATCTACAATCTACAATCCACACTCCCCACTCCACATTCATCACCATCATCATCATCACCACCACGTGCAACATAACATAGTGAAAACAAACCACAGCATAAAATCCTACAGTCTCAGCTAGGTTGAATGGGAATAGGAATAGCGCGCTGGAGAAGGTGACTGTACTGTACTGTGGGTAGGGGAATGTTTGTATGTGAGTTGGGACGATCTGACAAGCTGAGGGAGAGGGGGTGGGAGGTTGAGGATGGGAATGGGATGGGATGGGATGGGATGGGGATGGGATAGTAGGTTATAGCATAATGGATGATGGATGATGGATGGACGGATAATATCGGGTCGATATTTTGGGGAGGGATGGATAGATAGGAAGATTAGATAGATAGCTGAGGTACTGCTAGGGAATTGAATTGCAGGGGTTTTTTTGGCAGTGGGAAGATCTTAGCATGGGATATGGATAGTATCTAGTTTTATCACCAAGTATTCTAGGACTGAGGTCATACTGATCTAGAATTCGGGAATTCCCGTATCTGGATGGATACCTTACGATATGTGGTAGTGTTATATGGCACATGACTAGATCATTGTGTCTTTTATACGATCTACGGAATATGTTTTGTCTTGTATCCATTCGCTTCGACTCTCTCGACTAAGGGCGTACGCTATCCATCTTATACACCTTACTCCCATCGATGGAAAGGAGTAGAATGATCATTTGCTTGAACAGAAAGGTTGAATCGTCCTTCCTTCCAATCTTGGGCCTTGATGATTTCCATTTTCCGTGATTTTTCTCTTCATTTGTAGGACATTGGTTGGTTGGGTGTGGATTTGAGGTAGAGGTTTGAGGTAGAGGTTAGAGATAGAGGTAGGTATCTATTTTACTATTGCGTGTGGAGAGTTCATGATTGATAGTTGATGAATTGATAGAAGTAGGGCGGGGCTTATGAGGAGTTGGGTAGGGTTCTGATGTGTGGTGATGTGGATTGGAGGAGCGTTTTTTGCGCAATTGGGTGGATTGGGTGGATGGATGGATGAATGTATGTATGTATGTATGCATGTATGCATGATATTAACATGTGTCGATCTATCTGGATGCGTAGAAGATATCAAGGAACTACGTACGAGTGTATTAATTGAATTCACCCGCCCTGGGAACGTGGTTAAGGGGACCGTCTAGGGGGATTTTCTGAAGTTAAGTCGTAAATAGATTATGGGAGAGATGTGATGCTCTTTCGTAGACGAAGGATTGAATGAGGGAGCGGGTCCGGGAGGTAGGTATGTAGCAGAAGCTTAATCTTTCGGGTTTGCTATGAGGGAATAGCAGGGCAAATGTTGAGGGATCAGAGAGAATTCTCTTGTCGAGAAAGGAACGAGGGAGACTGTTGTTGTTGTTGATCGCGAAGGGAGTGTTGGGTTTGGATGTGCGAGTGTTGGAAACATGCTCTTGAAGTGAATATTGCGAGAGGCTAAAATTGTTGATTTGAGGGTTAATTATGCTAATCAGAAAATATTCTAATATTCTCAAAACATCTCATCCTTTACGCGTCCGATTTATTTGCACTTTTTCTCAGAAGTTTCTTTTCTCATGGGCTCCTGTTTTGACGTTCCTCGTATGTGTTGATCGATCCCAACCGCTAAAGTCGCGAGACTCTCTTATCGTAAATGTTCATATACGTCTGTGGCATAACCCTCAGCCTGGCATTGCAAGTCGTCGAAGATGGTCCAGTGTCATGCCTGCGATGGCGGCGATACCTCCAGAACAGCATCGCTCGCAACCTATATCCTCAACATTCAAACGTCGTATCCGGGTAGAAATCCTAGGAACAACCCGGTCGGGTGGTCCGTTCACCAACCTACACTTATTAGAGGGCAAACGAACCGTATCATCCTCTTCCGCGGCAGTTTCAATCCACCCCATGTTGGACATCTCAACCTCTTGACATACGCTTTCTACCACGGGGGCCAGGACATAAGAGCTGCGATCATCATGACATCGAGCGATGAGTCTCTGGCAACGAAATTCACTAACGCTGACGAGACCATGAGATTGAGCAAGAAAGACAGACAGAAGCTTTGGAAGAACGACGTAAGATTACCCAATTGGGTATGGGTATATGAGGATTCAAGCGATGAGTTGAAAAAGCTCACACGCCGCTTGAAGGAAAGGGCATATACGGCAGGGTACGAGCTTGAGTACCTGCGTTTGTATGGGCCTGATGGGCTCCATCTGTTCGAGGGTGACAGTACGGTGAGTATGGACGACAGGTTTCGCAGCAGGGACTCCAATCAAGTTTTGATCTGCGATGTGTCGAGAGAAGCCGGCTTGCAAAGTGCGGAGCTAAAGACGCTGAGCGGATTCGAACCTTGGAAGAAGTTGAAGCTGGACGAGCAGGCATTGGAGGGCGAGGCTGGCGCGGAAGCCGAGAACATGTTGGCCATCTTGAAGGTGAAGGCGCCAGAAGAATATGACAGGGCTGTGGAGAGAGGTGGTGAGTCCACATCTGCAACGTCTCTTTTGATATGTGGTGGCTAATGCTAGAAGACCATACCATCAAGCAACCTGTGACTGCAACCATGAACGATAGCGAGGACATCTGGACGTGTCACAAGATACGCAACCCCAATATTCAGTGGCGTTTTCTCCGCACCAACCGGCTGGCCCATCCCGAATACAGGAAGGAGACCATAAGCTCGACCATGTTGCGGGCGGCGATGGATCCCGGCAAAGAAGACCACGAGAAGGCGGATGTGCAGACCATGGCTCTCAGTCCAAATCTATTACTATCAATGAGATCGAAATGGGAGCGACGCTTCCGCGCACTCGAGGAGCGTAGGAAGGAAAATCAGGAGGCCTTGTCTTTTAACGTCGTGGAGAAGTGACTGGTCGCTGGGCGTTCACTGTACAGGAGCAGGAATGGCTGCCTCCGTGAGAAGCCTCATACGCCAGTCCGACGTCTTTGCAAGACCCAGTATCGCAGTGCGGTATTTGGATATATCCAGAATCCAATTGAATTTCACGAGTGATGCCTTCCTCTGACTTCCGCTGGCCACATTCAATCAAGTGATTGAAAGGTCCCTTCATGGGAATAGATCTCAGTAGCCTTGTGTTTTGCTTTCGTACATGGGTAATGGTCTGCAATGTACTGTAGGATTTGGTATGCTGATATCATTGACCTGAACCTCGGAGACTTTTATATGCCAAGCTTTCGCAAGCGTCTTGCATATTCTAACGAAGAATGTCCTTAGGGTTAACCCTAAAAACCCCTAAGATAAGAATTATGCAACCCGCCAATCTCAACCTCAGCCCCACCAAAAACCGCAAAACATCCGTCCTCTTCCAAACGGCTTCCCCGCACCCAACAACCACCGCGAATGGCCGCCCGTTGAGGGCGGCCTTACCGTACCAGAGATGGAGTCATCTAGTCCGCACAAACTCAATCTTTTACCATCTTTGAGCCCTACCTTCTGAAACTGTCTCTTCTCGGTGAAAAGTATCGGTTCGTATCTGTCTGTTGTCATCTCGATACAGCCATAGACGCATAAGACTTGCAGGCGGCTCTGCGGGGCACTTTTTGCTAGGTCCATTGTCGGGAAGTTGTATGTACCTGCATCTGCTCCCTTTCCCTTTCACCGAAGGCACTTCCGGTCCCGGTGAACGAGGGGAGGAGGCATCATCGTCTCACCGCTCAACCGATTTTAGGGTGCTGACTATCGTTCTACATGGGTAGGTGCCAGCGAATCGTGGACTTTTACTCCCCTCAGCCAACGTCCTACCACGCGAGCTCGTTCCGTATCAGCTTTACTGCCTTCCCTTACCCTCCGCCCCCACCCTCCTCAGCATGTCGAGAGCCGTCGAGACCGCCAAATCCGCCTCCGAAGCAACAAAGTCCGCCCTCACGAAGCCCGCTTCCGAGACCTCCCCAACTGCAGCCTCCCTCCTCCACAACCCCTACCTCCGCCCCGCCCTCCCCTTCCTCAATGGAGGCCTTGCCGGCATGGCCGCCACAGCCACCATCCAGCCCATCGACATGGTGAAAGTCCGGTTGCAATTAGCAGGCGAAGGCATCAAGACAGGACCGAGAGCGAGTCCTCTCAGTGTTACAAGAGATATCATCGCACAGGGGAAGATTGGAGACTTGTATACCGGCTTGAGCGCAGGGTTGCTGCGGCAGGCTGTCTACACGACGGCACGGTTGGGGTTCTTCGATACCTTCATGACGGCTCTGAAGGCGAGGAAGGAGACCACGGGAGGGAGGATTGGGTTCAAGGAACGAGCGGGAGCGGGCTTGACGGCGGGCGGATTGGCGGCTTGTGTGGGGAACCCAGCAGATCTGGCGCTCATACGGATGCAAAGCGATGGGCTGAAACCGCCAGAGATGCGGGCGAACTACAAAAGCGTCGTCGACGCCCTGATGCGGATCGCCAAAGCCGAAGGTGTTTTTGCGTTGTGGAACGGCGCATCGCCCACGATCGTTCGAGCGATGGCGCTGAACTTCGGACAGTTGGCGTTCTTCTCGGAGGCGAAAACCCAATTGAAGACGAAGACGCAGTTGTCGGGGATGCAGCAGACGCTGACGGCGAGTGCGATCGCCGGCTTCTTTGCCAGCTTCTTCAGTCTGCCGTTTGATTTTGTCAAGACGAGATTGCAGAAGCAGCAGAGGGGTGGCGGGGGGGAGGGGACGGGGAAGGGAAAGGTGCCGTATGCAGGTATGGCGGATTGCTTTCGGAAAGTAGCCCGGGATGAAGGGGTGCTGAGGTTCTATCGCCGGTTTGGGACTTATTATGTTCGGATTGCTCCGCATGCGTATGTCTGGCGTCTTCCTTCTTTCGAGTGATGCAATAGATTGCTGACGTGACTGGACTACCTACAGGATGATCACGCTCATCGTTGCGGATTGGCTTGGTGTTTTGACTAGGTGAAGGGGATGCGTGGTGTGGCATGGCATGGGGTCTGCCCCGGGTAGACTAGCGATGGAGTGTTTTTCTGGTTGTTGATTTGGATTGGATCGGACGGGGTTGGGGTTGGATAGCGACTTTTACATACTCATTTACTTGCTAGGTATGAATAGGCGCTACACGTGGGCGTTATCGTTTTGGTGCTGGCTGGCTGGTTGGGTTGTGGATGGAGTAAGTGTGTATCCATCGATTTTTGGGAAGTTGGTATGGTATGGTATGAATGTGTAGCAACTGGTTTGAACTGAGTTGTTCAGCAGCGAAGACGATAGTGTTTACCTTGAACATACTATTATCGACCGAGTATTAAAGGATATCACCACCTCCAACTTCACAACTGCATTGTATACATACTCCTCAAACCATCCCCTAGCCCATCCCCATCACCCATCTCAATCCTCACCCTCAAGATCAACAATCTGCGACCCCACCCCTCCAACCTCGTATAAATACTCCTCAAACCATCTACCGCCCCATCCCAATCTCCCATCTCAATCCTCATCCTCAAGATCAACAACCTGCGACCCCACCCCCCCGACCTGCGAATTCGGCACCATCGAAACCTGTCTGCTCCCCCCTCTACCCCCACCTCTAAACCCAGGCATCACACTCCTCCTCTCGTTCTTCAACCTCGGCGTCCGGTTCGCCATGGGCGAACTACCGATTTCTTCGGGCTTCCGGCTGCTTCCTCCTCCGAAAAAAGACGACGGGTTTTTCGGGCCATTGTCGTCGTTGTCGTCATCGTCGTCGGCGTCGGAGAAATCTTCGATCTGGGTGTTCTGTTGGGCGGCGAGGAGGCGTTTGATTTTGCGGACGAGGACGGGGTTGGGGGCTAGGTCGGAAGCTGTGAGGAGCTGTGTGGGGGGTGTTGTGGTAGATTGGGTTGGTTTGGAAGTGTGGAGATATGGATAGGGGTATGGGTATGGATATGGGTATTGAGTAAGGGGAGGGAAAGTACCACTTCGCACACAGGACATTTCATCCCCCGCTGCCCGTCTCCTCGTCTGCCGCTCCCGCCTACCCACACGTCGCTGGCGCCAAGCATGCTGAGGATAGCTTCCTTCTCGAAACTGTGCGGACACTTCTGGCTCGTGACGGGATCCTTCATGGGTAGGAGCGTGAGGGGACATTTGATGCTGATGCGCTCGGAGGCGACGGCGAGATCTTCGTCATCGTCGTCGCCGTTGTTGTCGTCGATGGGGTCGTTGGTGCCTGCTGCTGTCGAGCGGGTATTGTGCGGCAGCGTGGGATCGGGGGATGAGGGGGGGAACCAGGTTGAGGCGTTGGGCATGGGGGGGGCTTGGTCGTCTGGGTATTGGGCGTCGTGGACGATCTTTTTGAAGCCGACGTAGTCGTTGTGTTGGGCGTAGCTGGTAGGGGAATTGTTTCAGTATATAGCTACTAGCGCAATTGGTGGGGATGGACGTACCGTCTTGCCATCGACATGGCTTGATATGCAGATTGCTGATCTGCGACCTTTCGCTTCAATACTCCGACGACGCTTTCATCCTCGGGGATCGGTTGTGTGGTGTCGGCTTGGGAGTCGCTCCCTTCGTCCTCGGAAGCTGTTCCCTGTCTGCGGCCACCACGAGCTGGTCTGTTGTAGCTGGCGCCGAGTGTGCTCTGTGTAGGCACGACACGGCCTCCCCCATCCCTCACGTTCTCCTGCAGTTCGTTCAAAGCTTTCTCCATGCTCTCGACCTGAGCACTAGCGTCGATGATGTTGCGGACTCCACCATCCAACTTTCCAGTCATCTCATCGGTCTGTGCCCTCGCCTCGGCTATCCTTGTGTCCAATTCACTACTGCTATCCTGCGAGCCTTGCTTCTCTAGCCTTTTTCTCTGCTTCTCGTAATTCATACTTTGTATCTGGAAGCGGTCATTGATATCGGCTGCTGCGGTGGTCAGGTGATTGTTAGCGATTTTGAGCTTTTGCTTCAGGGAGTCGAGCTTGTGGTCCCGTTGAAGGTTCTGAAGAGCGCGTTGGGCGGACTCATTCAATGGGTGTTGCGGAGGTTGGTACACTGGAAGCGGTGTGGGTCCTCGATTCTGCCGATTACTTGTGGCAGATGGCCGCGATCTTGCTGAAGACGCCATTTGTGTGCTCTCTAAACTGGACAGAATCAGGTTCGATGAGTAGAAGTTCTTTCAGTTTACAAGACGCGAGAATACGCGGATACATAAGCTAGAATTGTGCATGCATAAAACACACTCGGGCGTGTAAAGAGTGCTTGGCATGCACGGGAGATACCTTAGCGACGATCCTTCGGACGGTCTATAGGCGGTAGCAAGTTAGGAACGGTAGTTATATAATAAAAGCTACACGTCCGCGTACATCTTATTAATATAGATGTATATTAAGGATAGCTGTGACTTAGTCGGGTCTAAGTTTGTTCAAGAGCGAAATCCCTACATATCGTCCATAAATGATTAACCCGCAGTGAATCTCGGCCAACCGTCCTTCACCCAAGAGCCATTGTGGCATTGTACGCAGGGTGCTGATAACGAACTGATACTGATATCTAGGCTCGTCCGGCGTAACATCGTTACCTGCAAAGCACACCTCGGAGTCGATCCCTTCAACACTGGTTTTGAAGATCCCGTCCATTCGATCAGTCTTCGACATCGGCGCGACGTTTCTCAACCCGGCCATCACCGCGCCTAGGACTTCTGTGACGGATAGATCCACGGCGTCTTCGTTGTAGAGGCATCCGACAATCAGTTCACCATACGTCAGGCTCGTACCATTCACGCCGTTGTTGGAAACTCCGAACGAAGCGCTAGGATCTGGTAAGAATGGTAAATCCTCGATGTTGTTCTGTTGTTGTTGACCACCCCGTCGCTCGATGGTCGCCTGTGACGACCTCGCAGGGGAGATCCGCAGCGTGGCGACCTGCACGTTGTCCCAGAGGATTCGGAACTGTACGTGGCAGTACCGATTCAGTATTCCCATGTTCGCGGCCAGATAATATAAGGACCAAACAGCGATCCGAGTTTCTACTCGTTGCGCAGCAGCGGCCACCTTGAATTGAATCTTCGTATCGGAATATCCGGCCCACGGCGTACTTTGGAAGCTTCCAAGCCTTCCGTTGTAGTCCATTATGGCAAGCTTTGCCATCTCGTTCGTCACGATTGCGAGCACTGATTTTGGATCGAGGAGGACGTCTAGTCGGTAGGAAGCTCTGATCGTCATTCGTGGATCGGCGGGCGAAGGAGGTGGTATTGTCACGTTTGTGGTAGTGTTGAGTAAAGAAGGTTGAATGATGAATGCATCTGACATAATGAAGGGTACCGAGGACGCCGAGAGGACGTGAAGCGATATCAACAGCACCTTTATTAGGCGATTACTACGGGAATTCATGATGATATTCTATTGCCAGCGAGGAAATATCCGGGGAGGATCGTAGGTATTAACAAACTAATAAACAAGCAGTTTTTTCCTACTCATAGTGCATTGATTGCGCATACCGCCTAATAGAGCGCTTGCACAGGCAATTGCAGCATCCAACAACAAGCTCAACACGCGGGCGGATCAACGACAAGCCTTGACGGGCACATTTTCGAGTTCGGATCGCCGTGAAGGTCGTCTGCATTTTCTACCTTATGCGGATCGTCGTGAAGCTCGTCTCCGTTTTCCACTTTACGCGGTACCTATTCTACGAGCCGTCTGCGTTTATGGCAGGTATAGATATCTACCTTAAAAGTACTCGGACATTCATTTGATAGTACTATAGGTAATAGAGACTAGCAGTGTGGAATGGTCCGCCGCGCGAAGATTCCGATTCAATCGTGTCTTTTCATTTAACATACAACTACGCGATAATATTAGAACAACGAGAAGATTATCCGACTTTACCTCTTCTATAAAGTATTCCATGGTCGTGATGATCTTTCTTGGCGGTGGGTGATGGGTCGTGGTTGTTTCCTTTTGTTATATAAGTGTGGGAGGGAGGGTTAGGGTGGGCTGTGCTCTTTTTGGGCGTGAGGGATTCGTGCAGGGCATGCGGGTGTTGGATGGGTTTGGAGTGTGCAGGTGGATACTTTAAGAGGGGGGGGATCACAGTGTCAGAGGATGCGATGCGGAAAACTTTGCGAAGGTTTAAAAGTAATCTCCATTGTTGATAATAATGCTACACTAACTTCTGCTCGTTCTCTAATCCTCTTCATAAACCCTCATCGTCGTCATAGATACTTCCATTCCTCATCCATCTCATGATCATCGTTTCCAAACTGGGGCCAACGCTCGGGTACGTGATCCCGGCTGCCACACCAGGTGGATGATGTTGACCATTACTTCGTCTCCGAAGATACCTTGACGTAGGGGATGCTCCTTCGCCGAGGCAAGGCTGTTGCCTGGATTGCATCGTATGGGAGTCTCCCACCAAGGGACCCAATGGCATTCCACTCGTCCATCAGATAGATTGTGTGATTGTGATTGTGATTGTGATTGTGATTGTGATTGTGATTGTGTTCATCATCTCTCATTCCGGCATCTATTCAATCGTAGTAGTAATCGTCCTTCGCAGGCACAGGCAGCACACCCCGTGATCCGACGTTGTAGTATGTCGACTGCCGCCGCTGCTCCTTCTGCCGTCGCTGCTCTTTCATGTCGGATTCGTACAAGCTGCCTCGGCCGATATGGGTGGGTTTGTCGCGCTCTCGTCGCGAGTATGTGCGCACGAGCGTTGGAGGCGGGAGCGAGGTCTCGAGCGTCGGTGTGCGAGTGTACCGCGGTTCCCTTGAAGACGTGGACGGCTGTTGTCGAGGAGGATTGGGTTGGATGATGCGGGGGGCGACGTGGTAGGTTGCGTCGTAGCTGATCGGTTGCAATTTCCTTCGCAGTCGCAGTCCGCGCTCCATGGCTTTGAGGAGTTCGCGCACGACGCCGCAGTCGGCGGGGATCTCCATTTGTACGGCTCGGCCATCGTCCATGTCGACGACGGAGAATGCTTGCCCAGATTTGTTGAAGACGTATTGGGCGACGTCGAGGGCGCGTTGGTGGCCTTTGGAGCAGAGGCTGCCTCCCTTGCGGTGGACTTCGTATGGGCGTGCACAGGCGGAGCAGTGCGAGGCGTGCCGGGTGAAGGCTTTCATCACGTAGAGTTCGTCGTCGTGGGGAAGGCGTGAGTAGGTCGCAGGTGCGAATCCCACCTGCCGTGGGCTAGTTGCTGAAGGCATTGTGGTGGGTAAGCTCTGAGAGGATTTCAAGATCGACTTGAGTATTGGTTTGGGAGTGACGTGGTAGTAGGTTGTCTTGGTGTACTGAGACGACACTTTGGAAGTGGTCGCAGGTAATGGTTTATGTATTGGGAGTGAGATGTTTGAAACGTATGTTGATCACAAGTGTGTCTTGGACTATCCTTTCACAGAATCCTGGACGGCGATGCAAAGGATTGGCTCGACAGTGGGGTGTTTCGACAGAATGTTGTAGTTGTTGGAGACAAAGGGAAGGAATTGGAGGGCGAAGTTGTTGGGCACAGGCCCGTTTGATCTCTGTTTCGACTGCAGAGACAATGGCAGTTGATGGATTGTGAAAGGACAAGAAGAAGAAGAAGAAGCGACGGGATTGAGGCATGAAGTATGGATTGATGCCTGTTCGTGCCAAACATGCCTAACTTGCCTAGCTTGCCTAGCATGGAGTCATAGGCATCCATGCACACCATCAGAGCTGCAACCTGCAGCACTAGACAGATCCGCTTACCGGTCGCGCATACTATGGGTACAAAGTATAGCCAGCTGACCATTCTGAGTGGTCAATTCTCAGCCTGCTTCTGGCCGTCCCGTCTACCGACCCTGGTCTCCTGGGGGAATCTGAGTGAACCGTCGGGCTGGTGGTGGCTTTGCACTTTGCACTTGGAGTGGCTGCGGCCATTTGTCAATTGAAAGTACCCACTTTAGTAATCTGGTGGGGCACAGCCTCATGTTCATTCCCATGTTCATGTTCGACATCATCCCCTGCGGGAGGAACATGGTGCACGATGAGTTTCACCGCTGCGACAGTCGAGCCAAGGGAATGAGTCTCTGTGATTCATCCAGTGCTCATTCACTTCAATGCTTGATCTTTTCTGCAATCTGGCCTTTACCACCTCAGGCAATCGGTGACTCCTCCAGAAAAAAGGGACAAGAGTTCAAAGGGAAAAGGGTGGGGTATTGCTTGGCGCTACTGATCCTTCGCGTCTTCTTAGCGAACGAGCTTGCCCTCTTACGGCGTGGCTCAGCCAGTAGCGTACGCATTCATGACTGCGACTGCGCCGGCCATGCGAGATAACGATACCGCATGCAGTTTGGACAGTACCCTGTACAGCTGAAAGACGGCCATAAGGCAGATTACTGCATCATGTACGTACACAGTATGCGTTCCCTCTCGATCGGGTACGTAAGGTATATGCTTGCAGCTCACTGGGACGGGAGACTCAGCTTGGCTTGAATTTATCAGACTCTTAGCGAATCCTAACCCTTCTCCTGCAAGTTAACGGAAACATCCGCTGGAGCTTACGTAGACCTTCTATCACACATTCTGAGAACCCTCGTTGCCGTGCATCAAGAGAAAGCCTAGGAGTCCTGAGGGGATCGTATGATTTGCATTGATTTGAACACCTCGCCTTCCGGCTCATCCATTGCGACAACAACAAAACAACTCTGGCTGACATCACGTAGCCTCATGGTAGACGACCTGGTGACCCAATCTGACCATGGCAGATGTGGCCACCCTGGCCTGTATCATTCGTAAAGGATACCGACGCCCCGTTTCACTGAGTAATTGATGCAACAGCACCACCATCATCACCCGATCCGGTGATGCAGTGCTCCCATTGTACAGATGGACAGTTAGTCATGGTCGATCCTGTAGACACTGTATCACATTGGAGGAGTGAACGATGGCTTCCTCCCAACCTGATCCATAAAGCTGCGGCTTCCTCCTTTCTTGGGTATTTGCGGAGGTGTTTGTTTGCACGGGGTCGATTTACCACCTTGCGACATATAGTCTAGTGATGGTATGGAGCCTTCAACTGAGATGCCTACCAGTGTCCGGTTTCGTCTTATGGGCTTTGCCATTTCGGGCTACAGCAAAGCACACAAGGCTGAGCCTTTGCTCCTTCCATGTTCACGGAGGTGTTTGTTGGAGACCAATCCCCGGTGGTAAAGCCCCGATTCTCGCAATACCTTATCGAGATGGTGTGCGGTCGTCGATAGAGAGATGGACCAGTCTCCATATCCGTGTTGGAAGGATGCATATGCCTTCGCCGGCAAGGCTGCAGCGTTGCTCCTTCGGTCCATCGAGTTTGCGGGGGTGTTGGCTCGAGCTTCCCAATTCACCACTGCGCCGCAAATCCTTCGTGGCGCTGTACGATCGGGGTGACGTACCATTGCCTGGGACCTCGGTTTGACAGTTAAATATCATCCGTGCCTCATGATCTTGACCTCGGGAAATCTCTTGTTGGCGTCACTGTCTAGTAACGTCCCCCTTTTCCTTGTGGACACGTACTTCGCAAAGGCATCCACGTAAGTTACAACAATTTCTAACACCCTCAGACCGTCGATCTTGCCTAATAATGGCCCGTACTCTTTCCCCAACTTCTTTTTCAGCCCTGTCACCTCAGCCAGTAAAGGCAAATCCGAAAAAGTTGAATGCCGTGATCCGTTGAGCGAAAGCTCCACCTTCCAGCCTGAGAGATGCTGCCATGCTTGGTCCCAATGCCAATACGGCTTAGATGCCGAGAACTCAGATCGAAACTGTAGGAAGGGTTTGGAGAGCGTGACATTCGGTTTCTCCATAGATCCGAACAATCTTCCGTCAAGATTGATGCCGCCATTGATACGAGTATCATTCAGTATCGCTTCTGCAGCAGTAGCGCCTCCAAGTGAGTGGCCAAATGCTATGACTTGTGAGGTGTTTATAGCTAATGGAAAGTCTTTAGGGTCGGAGTAAAGGTAGTCAAGAACGAACGACACATCCTTGGCCCTCGTGTCGACCAAAAGCTCTACCAGGTCTCTATCGATCTTTTTGCCTTGCGCATGGACCAGTCGGCCATTTGGAAATTCAACAACCAATGCATCATAGGGGTGGTCGATAGCCGCTACAATGTAGCCACGCCTGGCAAGCTCCTCCATGATGGTGGTGTACAGGAAGCGTGACTCGCCCCCACCAGGTGAGAAAATGAGAAGGGGAAGCGCGGTTTGGGTGGACATGGGAGCGGCAAGACAGCAGCGAGTGAATATTCGTGAAAGTGTACCACTGGGAAGACCATATTCTGCAAATGCTGCTTCATAGATGGCTGCTGTGGCTGGCGGCATGTACGGCATCAAAGCAGCGTCCAAGATCTTCGCTATGGGTCGCTGATTTTGAAGACCGAATGTCTCAAGCTTCGCGGGGTAGAAGAGGGAGAGCATGACTTCCCTGTGCCGTGTATTGTTCGTGAAGGGATCCAGTCGTTCTTGGTCTTCCAGGGCCATGATCTTGACACCTACCGGAGAAGTATCACCGAGGCTCGGAAGGATGATTGATGCCTGAAAGGCATGCACATCGAGTAGCGAAGTGATAAAGACGGCAAAGCAAGCCAACGATCGTAGTACGTTGCGGTATTGCATCTTGGATATAATGAAAGCTCTAGGACAAGTAGATTAGCAACAGTACCAGAAATCAGCAGCGATTCCTGTCTTCATATATGCCAATGTGTCCGCTAACACGATGAGGCGTCCCTCGGTCTTTGACTTTCAAGAGCGACCATCGGCCCATTTACGAATCTCGCAACCTGAACCATCGACAGATGCAGAACACTCTCGTGATAGAATCAAAAGCTGCCTACGCGTCACCGTCTGATTTCGGCGCTTGGACCTTCGAAGAGAGTGTCTTCATCATCGAACGATGGTGTATGGATACCCAGATCGTCTTTTTTCAATAGATCGAGGGTCGGTAAAAAAAAGTCGTGTCCGGTGGGTGTCCTCTCCCTCGGATCCTCCGTGAGTGACTGCCAAGACCCTCGGCAAAACGTTCCTCCGCCCCCAGTCTCTTCCGTAGCCAACACCAAACCCATCCCCCAAATTCCCTCTACCCTCCACCCCCCATGGCAAGAAAACGTACCCTCCCCCCCTCCTTCCCCCCTCTCAAAAGCCTACACACTAACAAGGCCCCCTCACCACCCAGCCAAATCCCGCACCGTAGCCGTCCGCCTCCTCTCCATGGCCATGACAGGCTACTACCGCACCCTCCGACGACCGCGCGTGCACCGTCCCCTCAGCATGATGAAGTACGATCCCGTCGGTATGTCTATCCCCATCCTCCCACCTTAGAGCAAAAATGGATAGGTGCCGGAAGTGAGGATAAGGGGATTAGGGGATTGGGGATGTAGGAATGAAGGCTGATGGCTCAAACAGTGAAGAAACAGGTTCTGTTTTTGGAGCAGAAGCGAGGTGGGAAATGAGCGTTGGAGGGAGATATGATACTAGCGATTAGATCTTTGGGGAAGAGAAGTGGGTGTTGGGGGCATGGGTGCGAAGTTGCAGATGTGGCCCTGTGATCGATCATCTGTCACGAAGGCGTAGCTATTGTGAAGGGTCAACGACCAAGAGGCCGAGGCTACGGCGATGGCAACACCACCTCGATGATTCTCACGTTCAGAACGTGCACGCTCGGCATCAACGGCCTTCGGCAGGGTTGAGCCTTTCGCACCTTTGACAGTGGTCCGCCAGTGATGATTATGATTGAATAATCTACCTAAGTGCGAAGCTATAGCATACATGAGCAAGGACTTCTGATACATGGTTACTTCAGCAAGATGCAATACAATTTGCAAGACCTGGAGACAGCATGCTGGCAAATGGTGACGTGATGGTCCAGACTTTGCCCCGAAAAAGCAAACGGCGTATCCCGATACATTTGCACATGCTGCACGCCTACCCTATCGCTCACTGTGATCCATTGAGCTGGCCGTTATTCGTGTATCCCTTGAATGTTTGGAGGAATCGGTCATCTAAGACAACCTTCTTTCAGTAATGCCCACAAGCTTGGTGCTTGTGCCGTACCTTTTTTTGGTTTGGTACTGTGTCTGGTGGCTTGCTTTCTTCCTCGACCTACCACACCTTTGGCTGGCGATTGAGAATCTGCGATGATTGGACCAAGGCCGTTGGTGGGTGCGCTTGACTTGCGTCTCTTAGCGGCAGTAAAGCCAGCTGCGCTGAAAACTTCTGTATCCACCGCAGGTCGCTTCTGACCTCTTAAATCTTGGGTCGCTTGCTTTAGGATGCCACGGGGGGCGTTGGTGGTCTGCTGGGTCGCACGTTGCAGTTGACTGGACTTTGGAGGAGACTTTGTTGATGAAGGGTCAGGTGCTGAAGGATTAAGATGGCGCCTTTGGCTCGTTGCATTACGGCTCTTGCTTGCATGGGATGACTCCTTGGTTCTTGATCCGGTTTGCTCTGACGGTTGGCGAACAAATCCCGACTGCAATTTCTGACCCTTGGGCTTCTCTCCACTTTCTCGCGAGCTCACTCTACTCCTCGAGTATGAAACATTCGTGACCTCTACAGTACGCAATTGCTTTGGTGTATCGGGAAATAGACCGGTGAGGTCCTCAGGGCCTCGAAATCCTTCGAATAGATTTTCGTCAGGCGTTCCCCCTAGGTCAAAGCCTGGATCACCAATGCCCATGATATCTGTGTGGCTAGCAAACTGTAGGTGTTCAATAGGTTGAGAGTCTTTGACAATAGTGGCTTGGTGTGGTGGAAGCGTCATGGAGACACCAGATTCACGAATAGCAGGGCTTCGCTGTGGTTTCTTCTTCTCGTTCTCATGGGCGAGAATAGCTTTGATGTAGCCATCCTTAGCTTGGTTATCAGCGATCTCACCCTGGAGTTTTTGCTGGAGACCCTCGTACAAAGCATCTTTTTCTTGTGCCTGCTTCTGAAGTTTGATGAATTGTTGGCGAAACCGTTCAGCAGATGTAGCCTTCGCATGAGATCAGCAGCGCGGCAATGAGTGCTTACCAGCTTTTGACTTACTTCGTCTTGCCACTCTCTCTGTAGTGTCTCAAGGGCAGCTTTTGTCGTGGTGGCCTCCCTCTCGATCCGCTCCTTTTCTTGTCTTGTCAAGATAAGCTGACTCGCTGCCTCTCGATACTTTTTTGCTGCTGGGGAGTCCTTTGCCTTTGATTGTTGTATCAAGTCAAGGTGCTTACTCTTCAAATTCGCGAGTTCAAGGCTGGCGGCTTTGGATAGCTGGCTCCGCATTTCCTCGCGCTCAACAACACCCTGCTTCTCGGCACTCAGCTTTTCGTTCTGTAAAAGTGTCGCCTTTTGCCGGGCTTCCTCAAGTAGTACTTGGGTCTCGGCACATTGAGTTTGTAACAGCTGTAGCTCTTCTTCTCTTTGTTCTAGTTGCTCTCCTATGGCATTCACTTCTACTTTTTGAGTAGCGAGGTCCCTTTGGAGATCCTTGTTGAGGGCGTCAGTCTCCTGGAGATGGATCAACGTTTGTGAGTTTTCGAAAGGCTGTCGAGCTCTCTGGTTATTTTCTAGGAGTGTTAATATTCTCAAGTGCTCTGCTTCTTTTTGTTGTAGCGCGACAACTTGCAAACGAGAGTCTCTAAGCGCCGTCTCGCTTGAGTGGAGTCGCTCCCTGACGGTGGCTCTCATTTCCCGAAGTTCCATGATCTCTTCGGACAAATTATGTTCCGTGGAGATATTGGTATCTAGAGTTCGAAGTTCCTTATGTATGGATAAGGCAAGCTGTTGCTGGCCTGATTCTGTCGTGCTGGTATTGTACTCGCATTTCTCAATGGAACGGGTAATGCTGAGTCAAATTAGCATCTCAAAGCAGTGGCAGTGATTATATTCACCCTTCAAAGCATTTGAGCATAGAATCTTCAAGCTGCTGGATACCTGCTGATTTTGCACTACCATCAGCCTTTGGTAGCGCCTCAATCAGTGTAAGGCAGCGCTCTAAAATAGGTCTCATATCGTCCTTTGATGCTCTGGAGGACGTCACTTGAATGTGCTCGAAAACTGCGTTGAGTGAGTCGCAAATCTTCTGTGTAATAGCTTCACGGTGTTCAGCAAACAAATTCTGTAAGTCGACACGGCCAGTTTGGAACGCAGAAATCTGCTCTTCAAGATGGTTGCTCCTTAGTCGCTCGGAGACCAAGAGCGTTTCCTCCTCCCGTAGTTTGATTTGTAGATGTTGCATTTGTTGCTCAAGCATCTCCAAGTCGTGGCGGGAATCTATCACAGCTTGGTTGGATCTGGCGTTGCCTTCCAGGGTCACTTGGTAGACTTCCCGTAGCGTGCCGAACAAGTCATTCTTATCTTGGAGGACAGAAGTCTGTTGCTCTCTAATGAGTTTGGCGTCGTCTCTAAGTTTGTTGTGATCATTAGTGAGACCTTTGACGTAGTCACTAAGCTTCTTGAGCTTGTTTTCCCAGCCCGGCTTGCACGCTTTGATCTTCGATAACTCCGCCTCCTTGTCACTACATCGTTGAGAAACATCCTGTAATTGTGCGTAGAGCTCATTAGCGGCTTCTATGGAACGTTGAAGCTCAGCATCCTTGGCTTGCTGGATTTCTTCTATCTTCTCGCGCTCTAGAGCTGCCTGCTTTCGCTTGTATAGCAATACGTTAAGAAGGTCTTCTTCTGTTGGCGAGTTGTGGCTATGATGGGGTCCTCTAATAGGTATTGAAGATTGCTTTCTCCTTCGAGTCTTCGTGACCCTGAGACGTGGATTTGCGTCTGCTCCCTGGGCCGAGGCCTTACCTGTGGGTCTGATCACATTATCCTGCTGATGGCCATGAGCTGCAGATACGTCAGGATTATAGCCCAATACAGGAGATTTCTCCACAGGCTTGTCGAGGCCGTGGGACAACTCGTCTTCTGTACGCGTATCTTTCATACGATCAAAGTCCGATCCAACGAGGGTGTAGTCTGCAGACATTGAGGCCTCATTCTGAGCTAACGGCGTGATTGGTACTGGGCAAGGTCCATGTATTTCGCTTGGTGCCTGCGGTGCCGGCGATGCCGGATATATGTACTTTGGAGACACGTTGATGCCTACACTCGGGAATGGTAAACTGGATAGCTTCAATGTTGGTTGGTTGCTGGGAGCAATGGCTGGAGTGTCCGTGGCGTTGATCTGCATTGAAGTTGATGAATCCTGATCACTCATTTCTGCCTCTACTCGACGGCATACTGGTTGGCCCCTAGATGAGGTATGTCCAGTCGTATTCGACGTTTTTTTTCTCGTAAAGTCGACTTGCATGGGCGGGGCCCTTCCGAATGAGAATCCGGCAGCTGGGTCTTGGCCAGAGGATGTCGGCCTGATGAGGAGGGGTATAGTCTTTGGGACATGTTGAGATTCTTGCTCTACCATCTCAGGACTTTGCCCCTTGTGGATTGCTGGAACAGCATGTTCGGTAGTATTGTCTGCACGAATCTCAAGCTGACCGTCTAGGTTGTCTATCAGATTGATACTGTGAGGGCAGTGCTTGCAGCATTACTTGCCTTGTTGTATACTTGAAAAAGGCTGGCTGGGCCACTCATTGCCTTCAGCTTGCATCAAGGCGTCTGGTATGGCCTTGTGAGTGTCTGTTGGCTGACCGCAAGCCAAATTAGCCTCCGCGCTAGCCGTGTTGCTGTCGAGGATGGCCATACTGGTCAGTCTAGAGTGAAGCTTTGAGCATTACCTGATGGAGTGCGGGATAACAGCAGCGCTTCGTCATAATTTAACCGTTGCCATTGCGGACGACGATGGAGTGCAAGCAGAAGTAGCAGTGCGACAAGGGACATTCGAGAGATCAGCCTATCCTTCGGGGATTCCTTCGGGAATGGCAAGCTTGAGAGGGAGCTCGATGTGGGGAGAGATGAGAAAGGGAAGGAGCGAGCGTGATGAGAGAGAAGTGGCGAGCTGGGAGACGATCGCCAAGACTTCAATAAGTTTCTTCCTTCAATTCGGTCGTTCCAAGATTGAGGCGTTGAGGAAAATATTGAAACTAGATTTCCGATTTCTGCTGTGGTAAGAGATGGTTGGAAGCGCTCTGACAGTGATAAGACGAGATGGTGCGTCCTGACAGTATCAAACTACTACGCCAACCAAGGACAGCAGATGAGCACGAAGGCGCGAGTCCCGGGCTCGTACCTATCTTGCATGACGTCTGTAAGGGACGAGCTCAAGAGCTAGCCCAAAGCCGAGGACACCTCTTAGACAATTTCGATGTTCAGATGTCAAAAGCCCATAGTTTCAAGTCAGGCAATCCAAACCCCAGCGCAGTCTTCCATCACTACCGCGCTATTGACATCCCGCAAGGACCTCCACCATCCCTGAGCACCACACGCCTACGCAGTCTTTTTCCAGGTATTCCATATCCCAATCAAGCTACTCACGGTCCCAGCAAGTCCAACAATCCCATCATCAAGGTTGGCGTAACCCAGGGCAGAACTTGGGACAGTGAGGTCGCAGAGATCAGAGAGAAGCTGGAGATTCGTGGCGTTCCGTTCCCTGCAGAGGCCGATCAGCATCCATTACCAGATAAGTTGCAAAAGGGCCATACTTGACCATCTTCTTGCTCTCTACAACTCCCTCTGCTTCCTTCTTGTCGATATTCTGCTCCTTTTGTCGTAGCTGCCATAGTGTGTATGCGCCAGCCACCGTATTGAATATCAAGCCGACAAACCACGCCCTGTAAGCTTCTTGCTGCAACCTCTTTGCACTAGCCATTGGCCGGATACCCGTTGAGTCAAGCTACGTGCGCTCATCAGCATCTGGCTTCGACATCACCCCATTCGCCCGAGTATCGATCACCCACATAAGTCAGAGTATCTACACTCAGATAGGTCGCATACCCCAACTGCCTGCCAACAGCACAATACTTCAACACTGGATCCATACTCTTGCTGTCAGCTGCCATGGCAGCGGCCTTGAAATGTTCCACATTCTTGCCAATGCGTAGAGCTTTGCGTGTTAGTGCAAAATTCTTCTTGATGGCCTCGAAGGGAGCGATCAGCCAGGCAGGATTGTTGGTACGAAATAAGTACCAGGCGTAGAAGCGGGAGAAGTATTGGAGGGTACGGAGCAGTTTGTCGCGACCGACTATGAGGAGATATTAGCATTGGCTCCGAGGTGAGTTGGGCCGTTGTTGGCTGCTAGGAAACGGGGTGGGGCCGGGTTATGCTACCTGTGGTCGCAACGAAGCGGAGGTAGTGGGATACTGTTGGGTGGTAGACCACGGCGTCCGCAACCATCTTTTGCGATAGGATGAAGAGATCTCGTAATGAAATGAAATGAAATGGGAGTTGACGGTGTCGTTCTTGCGGACAAAAGGCGTGGTAAAATGCCTCGGCATAGATATATCCTCAGGGCTAGGGTTATCCACGTTCTCAATTTCGCACTTTACTGCCGCTGTTAAACAACGTGATAATAAGCTATATAAATAATACTCTAAGGAAGTAAGAATACAGGTATTATAAAAACAATTGGTATTTCTATTACTAAGCCACTAGTATAGTAGGGCTAACTACCTTAATTTCTAATACTCCCCCTTAGATAGATCTATCCTATATTATAGTAATAGTAACCTTAAATAGAATTATATAGTAACTTCTATTAGTACTTAGTATTATTTTAAAGATATACTAGAGTATATACTAATATAAATTTAATAGGTAGTTATTATATAATTATATAATAAGTAAATCCTAAATAAGAACTATTAAAAACCTTTATAACTATATATTTTATTAGAATAGCTAGGTAGACCCCTTATTAATAAATATTATATTATTTCTAAATAAATTAGGTTAATATAATTATAGTAAGCCTCTATTCTATAAATATCTTTATTACTCCCCCTATTCTATTATCCTTATTCCTATTATTTTAAGAAATTACTAGAACTTCTATTTTACTAGGGGCTTAGTAAAACTATCTACTATTATCTTATTAGTTAGAATATAGCTAATATTAATCCTTTTCTTCTATTATAGTTCCTAAATATAATAATATACTATATTAATATATTTAGATCTTTTACTAACTTAATAATTCTTTACTAGTATAATTACCCTATTATTATTACCCTTAAGTTTTATAATTATATCTAGATTTTTATTTATATTAATATTTATCCTTTTACTAGTAGAACTAATAATTCCTAGATATCTAAGCTTAGTAAATAGGTTTACTAGTTAAATAGATTATCTTAAGTATTCTAATAGGGCTATATATTTAGCCTTAGTTATTAATATTAATACTAATCTTTATTTCCTACTTAACTAAGAGATAGGTCTACTAGTAAGTATAAAGACCTAGCTTATAATATATTTCTAA